>Ga0315336_1001377_pt1 | contig 48134 bp, 51 predicted proteins | sample ASW5metaG_FD_204512 | JGI IMG/M metagenome (GOLD analysis project Ga0315336, IMG submission 204512) | Ammonia-oxidizing marine archaeal communities from Monterey Bay, California, United States - ASW #5 | ecosystem: Environmental > Aquatic > Marine > Intertidal zone | place: USA: California...
ACGTTGTCTAGGCCCAGTTGCTCGACGGTGTCCTGCAGGAAGCGGGCCTTCTTGAGCGTGGCTTCGAGCAGCGTGATGGGCAGGTCTCGGCGGGTGATCGCCAGCACAATGCCGGGCAGGCCGCCGCCGCTGCCGAGGTCCAGCAGGTTCGCGGCGCCCATGCTTTCGATGTACGGCAGAAGTGTCAGTGAGTCCAGCACGTGCCGGTGCCAGGCTTCGGCGGGATCTGTGATCCGCGTCAGATTCATGTACGCGTTGGCGGCGGACAAGAGTCCCAGATAGATCGACAGGTGTTCCAGTTCCGCAGGCTCGAGGGCGAGCTGGGCGTCCTCGAGGGCAGCATGAAAGTCGTCCGGGGGAAGGACGGGTTCAATAGGTTCAACTGGATCAACTGCGTCAGGCATGTCCACCTCCATCGTCGAATGCAAACTGTTCCCGCCACAACCGGCTCGGCGGCCGCAGGCCCACACTCAGAATCAGGCCCACCAGCAGCCACGCCGCCACCAAACTGGAGCCACCAGCACTGACAAAGGGCAAGGTCATGCCCGTGATCGGCATGACCCCGATCGTCATGCCCGTATTCACCACCATCTGCGCAAAGAGCACAGCTGTGGCCCCCACCGCAATCAATCGCGAAAAGGCCTCACGGCAACTCGCCGCCGTCAACAAACCTCCCAACACCAGCACCAGAAATGCCCCCCACACGGCCAACTGCCCCACCAACCCCCACCGCAACGACACCACCGCAAACACCATGTCATTGTGATCCTCGGGCAGGTGATTCCACTTCAATAACTGCTGCGCCTGCTCGCCACCCTGCCCGGACACCCCACCAGCCCCGACCAACGTCATGGCCAACTGCCCCTGGTACCCCACGCCCTCGCGCAGGCTGGTGTCGCCGGTGAGCTGCGCCCACATGGCATCCAACCGATCCACCTGGTGCGGCCGCAACAGCGGGATCATGAGCGCCGCCCCAAGCACACCAAGTGCACACACCTTGCCCAAGTCACGCCACCGCGCACCGGCGGCCACCAACATGGCGAAACACGTGGGTAGGAACAACAATGCAGTCCCCAAGTCCGGCTCCACCAGAATCAACCCCATCGGCACCAACGCCAACGCCAACGGCGGCATGAGCCCCATGAAACTGCGCTGGTTCCGACGGAATCGCAACCATGATGCGATCGACAACACGACGGCCACCTTCGCCAACTCCGACGGCTGCATTTCCGTGATTCCGAAGTTGATCCACCGCGACGCACCATTCCGCGGACGCACCAACGCCTCCGGCAGGCCCGGCACCAACAACATGATCAACATCAGCAGGCACAGACCCATCAACGGCCACGCAACCAAGTCCAACTTCCGCTGCGACGGGAACACCGCGAAGACCGCCGCTCCCAACCCCATGATCAACGCCGCCACCTGACGCAACACCAGATCCGGCCGCACTGTGTCGATCGCCAGCAGACCCATGCCCGTCAGGATGATCGCGGCCAACACACACAACCACGCGGGCGTCCCCCAGTGCCAACGCGCCAACCGCCGTAACGTGCGAGACCTCAACCGCGGCCCCCATTTGAATCCAGCCAACCCGTCGCCTGCATGGCCCGAATGACCTGATCTGCTATCGGCCCCGCCGTACGACCACCACTGCCGCCGTACTCCACCAGCACGGCAATGGCGTAACGGGGCATGGGGTCGGTGTCATTGCCCACCAGCGCCACGTACCAACTGTGTTCCAGATCACCGACCCGCTCGCCTGGCGCAATCACACCGTCGCCGTCGACATCACGCACCCACGGCGGCGTCTGCGCGGTACCCGTCTTAGCGTACACCCGCACCCAAGGCGCGGAGATGATCGGCTCACGATCGTTGTCGCCGTACTTGATGGTCGCCGCCGTGCCATACCACTTGGAGGCGGCATCCTGCATGCCGACCAACGCCGCATCCACCGCGGCCTGCGGCAACAGGCGCTCCGTGCGTCGCCGCTGTGGCTGATAGCCCACGATAAGCGTGGGCTCGACAATCCGCCCACCCCGAGCCAGCGTCGCAAAGGCATCTGCAGCATGCAATGGCGTCCATCCCAGTTTCCCCTGCCCGATCGCCTGGGCAATGGACTCATACAGACCCTCGCCACTGCGCACAATGGCGGCCCGCTGCTCGGCATCGGGCACAATTCCGGAAGCCTCAACGCTTCGACCCGCAGCGAGCGCTTCCGGAGGCGTCAGGCCGATGTCCGGCGCCGTCCCCATGCCGAACGCATCGAACCACGTGGCAAGCCTGTCCAGCCCCAGTCGCTCGCCGAGTTCGTAGAAGTAGCAGTTGCAGCTTCTGGCAAGCGCTTCGCGGGCTGCCAGTGGGCCGTGGGTCGCCATGCCAAACTTCGGGCGATACACCCAGCACCGCGCCACGCCCGGATGACCCTTGATGTGATGGCCGTTGCAGACAATGGGCTCCTGCATCGTCACCAGACCCTCAGCCGCAGCGGCCGCCAAGATCAGTGGTTTCACAATCGACCCCGGCGGCACCACGATCTGCGCCGGCCGCATCAGCCACGGTGTCAGCGCCTGCTGTTCAGCCTGCGTGAGTTCGTCGAGCTCCGCGCGTCCCGGCGTAGAGGCCATGGCCAGAATCTCACCGGTCGGCACATCGAGCACCACGACTGACGCGGGCAATCGTGTGCCCAACTCCAGCGCCTCGTTGTGATGCCAGAGCTGCACGCTCGTCAAACCCGTGTCAGGGTCCAGCACGGCTTCGACGCGCCGCTGCAAGGCGGCGTCAATGGTCAACCGAACATCTTGGCCCGGCGTTGGAGCCTCGCGTTCACGACTGCCCGTGTCACGGCGCACCGAGACCTGCCCGACCATGCCCCGCAACACGTCTTCGGCGGCACGCTCCATGCCCGAAGCCCCCACGATGTCATCCAGCCGATAGCCTCCGCGGTCCACCTCGCCCGTCGCGGGATCGCGAAAGGGACGCCGATCGACATCTTCTTTCCACACCTCATCCCGCACGGCGCCGATGAGCATAGCCCCGGGCCGACCGGTGTCGACGGTAATGCTGCCACGACGCACAGCTCGCGGCATGGTGTCGGTTTCCAGTGTCACCTCGCCCGGCGGGGCGTCGGTGACACGACGACGCACGTACTGCAACTCGACAAGTTCATCATGCGCCTCGGCGAAGCGCCGTAGTGCGATGGCTGTGACATCATCAATGTCGCCCAACAGAACATGCGGACGCACCTGCTCGGCAATGGCCCGCGGCCTGAAGGCGGGGCCGTTCGGACCGACCCGCGATTCCCACGCTTGACGCTGTCGCTCCCAGACCGATGCCGCCAAACGCTGCACCCGCCCTCGAGTGGCGTGCAGCCGAGCGTCGAGCGTGTCGCGGTCGATACCACCCGCTTCCGCCAGAGCCTCCCAGAGCTCATCCAGCGTTTCGGTAAACGGTGCTCTCAAAGTGTCGGCTTTGGCGGCTCGCTGGTCGGCGGTCAGCGCATTCCACGCCGCGCGGCCCAGTGCATCGCGCGCTGCATTGCGGGCACGCTCATCCGCCCAGGCACCGGTGATGGCGTCCCACGACACGGCGGCGGCCCAGCGAGGTTCATCGCGGGCAAGCACGGTGCCGTTGCGGTCCAGGATTGACCCGCGCCATGTCGGCAACCAGCGTTGCGTGCGTAGTCTTGCTTCGGCACGATCCAGTGAAGCGTAGCCGTTGATGAGCGTCAGCCGGCTGGCCTGCATCGTCAGGCCGCACACACAGACAAAGGCAACCACGGCCAGCAGCCGCAGTCGGTTGTGGAAGAATGTCGGCGCCTTGCGGCCGGTTGGCGGCATGTGGCCTACCCTACCTTCTGTCAGGTCCACGAAACGTGTGTCATGAGTGCGTCATGCAGCCGCCGACGCCACATGGACCGCGGCACCTCCACAAAACCGAGGCTCTCCAAGTGCGGCGTCAGGAACTGGCAGTCCAACAAGCCGATCCCACGGTCGTCCAGATGCTGCCACAGATGGGCCAGGCACACCTTCGATGCATCCGTGCCTGCCGGCAGCCGCGAGAACATGGACTCCGCGAAAAACACGCCATTCATCTGTACGCCATACACCCCACCAACCAACGCGCCATCACGACGAGCCTCCACCGTATGCACCCAGCCACGCTCCAACAACACGAGCACCGCTTCCAGAAACGGCTCCGAAATCCAGGTTTCTTCACGCCCGGGAGCCCGCATCGCACACGCTCGAACCACGTCTTCGGGCGCACCGTCCATCGTCACCACAAAGCGACCATCCAGACTTCGACGCAGCGAACGACTCACATGTAGCCCATCCGGCCCCAAAATCGCCCTCGGGTCGGGGTCATACCACTCGATCGTGCCGTCGGCATCGCCCATGGCAAACGCACCGACGGCATAGCCATGCAGCATGGCCTCGGCAAGAGCGTCTGGAGTCAGTGCAGCAGCATCCATCAATGCCCATGATGCCTTGCGAACCCTGAGAAAACCACTAGAATGCTCGACCTTCCTCCCTCGTGAGGAGCCGTCGGTGAGGTTTCCCCTGTGGAATCGGCGCCGCGCGGGGCACCTCTGTCGCGGCTGACAGGTGTCCCGGCTCCGGGAGGTCCAGCCGCGGACCGTACGACCCCCCCCCCCCCCCAACGTATCCCGGGGACCGTACCCCGCGCCATGTCCAACCGACTCACCTGAGTCGACAACAACGAGCGCGAACACCGTCAACAGACACTGACTGCAAATCGGAAGCAACTGCTTGGCCCGTGGTGTAATTGGTAACACACCTGTTTTTGGTACAGGCATTCCAAGTTCAAGTCTTGGCGGGCCAGTTGCTTTCCCTCCCTTCTCCTCACCCCCATGCCCACGCCCCCTGACAACCAGAGCACCCAGACTGCAGCGATCATCCTCGCCGCGGGCAAAGGCACACGCATGGGCGGAGACCTGCCCAAAGTGTTGCACGAAGTCGCAGGACGCCCCATGGTGCATTGGGTGATCGACGCCGCCCGCGCCGCGGACGCAACGCCAATCATTCTGGTCGTGGGCTACCGCGAAGACTTGGTCCGCACGGCCTGCGCTGACATGGACGTGGCCTTCGTCACTCAAGCCGAACAACTGGGCACGGGCCACGCGGTCGCCGTCTGTGAAGACGCTTTGACCGGAGACACCGGACACGCCGGCGACACGCTAGTGCTCGCCGGTGATGGCCCGCTCATTCGTACCGAAGTACTCCACCAACTCATCGACACGCATCGCGATACGAAGTCCGCCGCCACCCTCGCCACTGCCGAACTCGACGACCCCACTGGCTACGGTCGTATCGTGCGTGACGATGAAGGGCACTTCGACCGCATCGTAGAACACAAGAACGCCACTGAAACGCAACTCGGCATCACCGAGGTGTACCCCAGTTACGCCGTGTTCGACACCGCCGCACTCTTCGCGGACTTGAAGGTGCTCCCCCGTAATGCGGTCAGCGGCGAGTACTACCTGACCACCGTGCCGGAACGCCTTCGCGAACAGGGCCGAACCGTCTCGCTCGTCCCCGGCGTGCCCGCCGAGGACATCCTGTCCATCAACACGCCCGAACAACGCGCAGCCGTCGACGCCGTGCTGCGTAACCGCGCGGGCATGGAGCCATGCTCATGACGCTTGATCAAGATCATCTGAAGATCTTCGCCGGTCGCGCCAGCCGAGAGCTCACACATGACCTGTGTGAACACTTGGGCATCACAGCCGCAAGTGCCGAGTGCGAGCTCTTCCCCGACGGCGAGTTGATCGTCCGCATCGAGGAAGACGTCCGCGGCCGCGACTGCTTCGTCGTGCAGAGCACCAGCAACCCGGTCAACGCCAACCTGATGGAACTGCTCATCTACATCGACTGCCTCCGTCGGGCTTCGGCCAAACGCATCACCGCAGTCGTTCCCTACTTTGGCTACGCCCGCCAGGACCGCAAGGACACCGGCCGCACACCGATCACGGCCAAACTAGTTGCCAATCTCATCACCGCCGCCGGCGCCGACCGCGTCCTGACCATGGACCTCCACGCCGCCCAGATTCAGGGCTTCTTTGACATTCCGGTGGACCACCTGACCGCCGCAACTGTGTTCTGCAACTACCTGCATGACATTCGGGCGGAACTCGGCGATCTGGTAATCGTGTCGCCCGATGTCGGCAATGTGAAGGTCGCCAACAGCTATGCCAACATGCTCGACGCAGACCTTGCCATCATCGACAAGCGACGTGAGACAGGCAGCGATGTGAGCTTCAAGAACCTGATCGGTTCGGTCGAAGGCCGCACCGTACTCATGGTCGACGACATGATCTCGACAGCCGGCACGATCTGCGAAGCCGCCCGAGTCGTCGTGGAACGCGGGGCCACCCGCGTGCTGGCGCTGGCTACCCACCCGGTACTCTGCGGCCTGGCCATGGGTCGCCTTGCCGAGTCGCCCATTGACCAGATCATCGTTACTGATTCCATTGCGGACCGAGGCCGCCTCGATCCGATTCGCGACAAACTTGTCGAACTGGACACCGGCTCCCTGCTCGGCGACGCCATCTACCGAATTCACCACGACATGTCGATCTCGGCGCTGTTCCAGCACGGGACTGGAGTGAAGCGCTGAACCGCGCAACACAGATAGACCCTGATCGATCCTGAAAGAACCATTCCCACCAGACAAATGAGCCTCGGAGTTTGAAACATGACCAAAGACACCCCCACCATCGAAGTCGCCTTGCGTGACCACACCGGCACCCGCCACGCAACTCGACTGCGTCAGTCGGGCCGCCTCCCCGCCGTGATCTACGGCAACGGTGACCCGCAGCACGTGCATGTCGACGAGAAGAGCATGCTTGAGGTGCTGAACCACGGTGCCCACGTCATCGAAGTGCGCGTGGAAGATGACAAGGGCGAGACATGCCTGGTACGCGATCTGCAGTTCGGATTCCTCGGCGACAACCTGATTCACCTGGACTTCACCCGCGTCAATCTGGATCAGACCGTCACCGTCAACGTACCCGTCAACCTGTCGGGCGACTGCAAGGCCTCAAAGGCCGAAGGCGCTGTGCTTGCCGTGATCCGCACCGAACTCGAAGTGACCTGCAAGGTCCGCGACATTCCCCACGAGCTCACCGCGAACATCTCCGACATGGAGCTGGTGCTGACCATCGGTGAACTGGATATCCCGGAAGGCGTCACGCCAAGCCTCGATCTGGACAAGCACATCTGCCACATCACCTTCGTCGCAGAAGAAGTTGAAGCCGAAGAGGCCGACGTCGATGCCGAAGGCGAAGGGCCTGAAATGATCACCGAAGGCAAGGATGAGGAGTCCACCGACGCAGCCCCTGCCCCCGAAGCAACCACAGAGGAGAGCAGTGACGAAGGCTGATGCCTTCGATCTGGCACCATGAAACTCGTCATTGGTATCGGCAATCCCGGACCCGAGTACGACAAGACCCGACACAACGTCGGGTTCACCGTGCTCGATCGTGTCGCTCAGCGCCTTGCGCCGGGTTCCACGGCACGGGCGCGCTTCAAAGGCGCAACGATCGATACCGACGTGGACGGCGAAAAGGTGGTGCTGCTCAAACCTGCGACCTACGTCAACCTGACCGGCGAGGCCGTGGGCGAAGCAATCCGCTTCTACAAACTCGACACCAATGACCTGCTCGTGATCGTTGACGACTCGGCCCTGCCCTGTGGACGCCTTCGATTTCGCCCCTCCGGCGGCGACGGCGGCCACAACGGCCTGCGAAACATCTCGCAGCACATGGGCAACGACGAATGGTGCCGATTACGTATCGGTATCGACGACCCAGGCGATATCCCCTTGAAGAACTATGTCCTGGGCCGCTTCCGGCCCGACCAGTCCGACGCCGTGGAAGGCGCACTCGAACGTGCGGCCGAAGCGACCGAGTGCTGGATACGCCGCGGCCTTGAAGCGGCAATGAACACCTACAACGGCGACCAGTGAGCCATCCATCCCCGCCCCGCCCCACACTGGAGGAGAACCAAACCCATGTCTGAAAACACCATCCACACCTACGAGGGCCTGTTCCTCTTTCCGCAATCCGCCGGATCCAAACTTGGAGAGGCTGCGGAGCACGTCCAAGGCCTGCTGGGCAAAGTCGACGCGGAAATCATGAGCTTCGGAAAGTGGGACGAACGCCGTCTCGCCTACGAAATCAAGGGCAACAAGCGCGGCATCTACTTCCTGAGCTACTTCAAGCTCGCCGGCGACCAAATGGCTGCCCTTGAACGACAGTGCCTGCTGAGCGAAGACCTGCTTCGTTTCATGCTCACGCGCGCCGACCAGGTCGACGTTGAACTCATCGAGACCTCCGAAGGCCGCGAAGCCCTGCAAGCCGAAATCGCGCAGCGCGCCCAGCAAGCCGAAGAAGGCACTGCCGAAGTCGGCGTCCGCGCTACAACCAAGGCGCAACGTGAAGCCGGTGAGGCCAGCGAAGAGGCACCTGCTTCTGATTCCCCCGCCAAAGCCCACGCCGCTGAAGCCCCTGCTGCTGAAGAGGCCTCAACCGAAGAGGCTCCCAAGGAAGAAGCCACCGAGGCATCAACCGAAGCCTGACTGTGACAACTGTTTGTGACGCTGATGCCCGCCCCTTCTCAGGGGCCGGTACCATGCGTCTCCGTCCCCACCACCGTTCCTCTGACGCTGCGCGTCACTGGAACAGACCAAGAGAGAGCACCCCATGGCCAGTCTGAACCGCGTCCTGCTGATGGGCAATCTGACCCGCGACATCGAGGTCAAGTACACGGCGAACAACAACGCCGTTGCAAACATCGGACTGGCTGTCAATCGCCGGTATCGCTCTGGCGATGAGTACCGCGAGGAAACCACCTTCGTGGACTGCGAAGCTTGGGGCAAGACCGCCGAGACCATGGCAAAGTACCTCAGCAAGGGCCGTCCGGTCTTTATTGAAGGTCGCCTGAAACTCGACGAATGGCAGGACAAGGAAGGCAACCGACGCACCAAAATGGTGACCGTGGTTGAGAACTTCCAGTTCATCGACTCCCGCCCCGGTGGCGGCGATGGCGGTGGTGGACAACAACAGTCCGCACCAGCAGCGCCAGCTGCTCCAACGGGTGGCGTCTCTCCTAACGACATACCCTTCTGATCTGATCAACTCACGGCATCGCTTAAGCGTGCCACACACACAACGTTGGGGGCCTTCCTCGTGAACGCCTCCTCAACTCCCAACGGAGGACACCGTCATGGCTCGAAAGAACATTGAACTGCTGCTGCTGCGCAACGTGGAGCACCTCGGCATTGTCGGCGATGTGGTGCGTGTACGCACCGGGTACGCCCGCAACTATCTCGTACCAATGGCCCTTGCTGAAGTGCCCACCGACGCACGCATTACCGAACTACGCGCGGATCGCGAAGCTGCGATGGTTGAAGTGAAGGCCCGTCGCAATGCCCGCGAAGGTCTGATCGAACGCATGGACGAGGTCGAGTTGACGCTGGTGCGTTCATGCAACGCCCAAGGCGTGCTGTACGGATCAGTCACGCAGCGAGACATTTCCGATGCCCTGGTCCAAGTGGGCTACGAAGGCATTGACACCCGCGCAGTGCGTCTGCACCAGGCTATTCGCCGAATCGGCGAGTATCAGGTGACCATCCAGTTCGACAAGGACCTTCACACAAATGTCAACATCATCGTCGAGCCCGACCAACCGCTGGAAGAACGCGAAGAAATGGAATTCGACGACGAGGGCGAGCTGGTCATCAAGCCCGAGCGTAGGCCCAAGCCTGAGGCACCTGCCCCAGTAGCTGACACCGCGAAAGAGACGGATGCACCGTCAAGCGAAGAACCCGCATCTGAAGAAGCCACTGCCTGACGGACTCGGCAAGAGAAACTGATTACCCAACGCCCCTGCGTGCCTGCACGCGGGGGCGTTGTCAGTGTTGTGCCACGTGTCGTGCTCGTCAGCCGGCCATCGCCTGATCGGATCGTTTCGCCCCGGCCTCAGACCCGAAGTGCAACTCCAGATAGCGGGCGATGTAATCCAAAATACTGGTGACTTCCGGAATGTCGGCATTGCCCGTGCCGCCGGAGGGCTCGAACCGCATGCCTTTGAAACGGGAGACGGCCTCTTCCATGGGCAGTCCGTACTGCAGGCAGATCGAGAAGCACCGGCAGAAGCCCTGAATCAGGCCCGACAGCGTCGAGCCTTCCTTGCTCATCTTGATGAAGATCTCGCCTGGGCGGCCATCTTCGAACAGACCCACCGTGAGATAGCCCTCGAAACCGGAGATGGCGAACTTGTGCGTATGTGATGCACGTGTTTCGGGAAGAATATCCCGCTGGTGGTCATGCCGCATCCGAGACTGCCCTCTCTCGCTCTGTACGCACACTGTCCTGCATTGACCACATCCGTGCGGCCACCATTGGCATCGGCAATCGAGCCGCACATTCTTCACACAGACAGCGATACAGCAATCGGCACAGGCACTACTGCGGCCAGCAGCCCCAGCAACAGCAGCAGCACGCCTAGCACGGCCGCTACCCGACCCAAGCCCGACCATCTGCCCACTCCAGCCAACAGACCACAACAGGCCAACAGCCCCACGGCTGGAACCGACAGCAGCATCAGCGGCCCCACGTGCGGCTCCCCCGCCACCATGACCGGCATCGGCCGCCCCTGAAGCATGTCCGTCAGTGCTCCGAATCCGAGCATGCCCGGGGCCAGCAACGCCACCACCGCCGCCATCCACATCGCAGTGCTCACGCCCGCACGTGGCCCGTGGTGGCGCGTCAGCGTCACGACAACACCCCCAGCGACCGTGGCAGCGATCAACGTGCTCCATGCCGGATCGAACCCCCACAGCCCCGCAGCCAGCACTGCACTGCCCACCAATGCCAGTGTCAGCCAAGCAGTGCCGGGCCCACCCCACTGCTCACCCCGTCGCGGAATCGACTCAACCCACGTCAACACAGCACCCAACGTAAAGAGAACCAGCATGCCGGACTGCGGCAGTCGACCCGCCACAGCCACGAGCAACAACAACACACCTACCGCCGGCCACACCAGCACCAACCGCTCCTCGGCATCCCACGGATCAGATCGTCGCCCAAGCACAGCCGGCAGCAGCAACACAGGCACCGCCAGCAGTGCCACCAACGGCACCGCCAGAGAGACTGACCAGTGCACTGATCCGCTGCCCATCTCTTGCGCTCCAGGAGCCAACAACGGCACTGCCACCACGATCACCACCAGTAGCGGTGCCCACACTCGCCTCGCCAATCGACCGGGCCTGCCCGGCACAGGCGTTACGTGCAACCAACACCGCACACCTACGAACAGCAGCACCCCGCCACACAGCAACAGGCCAATCGTCATGCCAACACCTCCTCACAGACCGGTTCTGGCAATCGACGCCGCAAGATCTCCGGCAACGAGCCCGACTCAAGCGTTGCGGGGGATGGACGCCACCAGCACTCCGACACCCCGTCCCCAGAAGGCGTGCCCACGCGCCTGAAGGCGCCCTGGATACCCTCGAAGCAGGTTTCGAGTTGGACTGGATCCGCCGTGCGGAAGATCAGGTCGTTGTCGCGGCGCACCAGCGATCGGACACTGTGGCCGCCCAGCCGCAACGTGATTTCGGCCAGATCCACAAAGCGCTGTGCCGGAACTGGCACGTCGCCATAGGCTGACACCAGCGTTTCCACGGCCGCGTCTAGCGCTTCGACAGTCTGCGCCCTTGCGATCCGACGGTACGCATCCATGCGCCGTGCGTCGCCGGGAATCCAGGCGCCCGGCAGCCAGCCCCCCCAACCTGGATCAACTTCTGGTTGTTCGCGCAGCGCACGGCGACCCGACTTGAGATCAGACACTGCCTGCTCTAAAAGTCGGCAATAGAGTTCATAACCCACCGCTGCGATGTGCCCGGACTGTTCCGGCCCCAGAATGTTGCCCGCCCCACGAATCTCCAAATCTCGCAACGCAATCCGGAAACCCGCGCCAAGCATGGCGAAGCTCTCCATGGCCTGCAGGCGCCGCCGTGCATCTGGATTCACCGTACGCGTCGATGGCAACAGCAGGTAGCAGTAGCCGCGATGCGATGAACGCCCCACCCGACCTCGCAACTGGTGCAGGTCCGCTAAGCCGTAACGATCGGCTTCGTTGATGATGATCGTATTCGCCCGAGGAATGTCGATGCCCGACTCGATGATCGTGGTACACACGAGAATGTCGGCTTCGTGCCGCATAAACGTGAGCATGGCCTGCTCCAGCGCCTTGGCCGCCATCTGCCCATGCCCCGTGATCACCCGCGCATCAGGTGCCAGACGACGGATGATGCCGGCGATCTCATCAAGATCCTTGACCCGATTGTGCACGACGAAGGCTTGGCCTTCACGAGCAAGTTCCCGACGCAGCGCCGACTGAAGGCGCCGCTCATCGAAGGGAATTACCTCTGTGACCACGGCCTGCCGATTGACCGGGGCGGTCTGCAACGAAGAGATGTCGCGCAGTCCAACCATGGACATGTGCAAGGTGCGGGGAATGGGTGTGGCCGTCAGCGTCATGACATCTACCGTTGCCCGCATGCTCAGCAGGCGTTGCTTGTGCTCCACACCAAACCGTTGCTCTTCATCCACGACCACCAGACCGAGGTCCTTGAATGTGACATCCCTGCTCAGAATGCGATGCGTTCCCACGATCACGTCCACCTTGCCCTCGGCCAACTCCGCAAGCACCGCTTTCTGCTCAGCGGTGGTCTTGAAGCGACTCAATGACTCCACCCGGAAGGGATAGCCGGTGAAACGACGAGTAAAGGTGCGCTCGTGCTGCTCCGCCAGCACCGTGGTGGGCACAAGCACTGCAGCCTGACGACCCGCCGCAACCGCACGAAAGGCCGCCCGGACAGCGATTTCGGTCTTGCCGAAGCCAACATCACCGCAGATCAATCGATCCATCGGTCGCGGGGAAAGCATGTCGCGATGCACAGCCTCGATTGCCAGACGCTGGTCCTTGGTCTCTTCGAACTCAAACGCAGACTCGAACTGGGCCTGCCACTCGCCGTCCGGCGGAAATAAATTTCCGCTCTGCGTCTCACGCGTCGCCTGCACACGCAGCAACTCGCCGGCCATGTCTCGGACTGCTTCATCGGCGGATTCAGTTCGGCGCTTCCACACCTTTGAACCAAGCGTGGACAACTCTGGAACGCCCTTGAACGCACCGATATATCGCTGCACAAGTTCGATGCGCGAAGCAGGGACGTAGAGCCGCGATCCTCTGGCAAACTCCAGCACAAGGCACTCTTCGCGACGCTGTTCGTCCCCGTCACGGACTTGTTCAATGAGCCCGATGAACTTCGCAATGCCGTGGTCGCGGTGGACGACAAGGTCATCGACATTGACCTGCACGAAGGCATCCAACGCTCGCTCGCCAGTGGCACCGTGACTGCGCCGGCGCAACGACCAGCGGTGAATCACCTCATGCCAGGGCACGACATGCAGCGGTGCCTCCCCCGTGCCGTCGAGCACGAAGCCCCGCGGAAGCACGCCCTGCATGATCAACAGATGCTTTGGGGCGGACTGCTCGCCCAGCAACTCTCGCAGCCGCTTCTCATCTCGCGGCTGCTCGCACAACACGAGTACGCGTCCGTCCGTCGCGCGCGTGCGTAGGTCATCCACCGCACGCGGCGCCTGCTCCGCAAAGTCGGGCAGTGAAGAGACGGACAGCGTCGCGTCGACGCCGGACTCCATGACAAGCCCGCGCACCAGTACCATCGAGTGGACTTGCTTCTGCAGCGACGCCATCAGGTCTGAAAACGCAGCAACAGCAGTGCCGTCATCGACACGCTCCAAATAACTGCGTGCCTGCTCATTGATCTCATCCACATCGTCGAGCACGACCTCAGTCGACCCGTGCAGCAACTCCACGAGCCAGTGGGCGTCGTCAAACGAGGCGGGCTGCGTAAAGCGTGCGCCACAGGCCACCAAATCGACCTGCTCCAGACGTCGTCCAGAACCCATCGTGTCCAAATCTATTGCACGGAGTTCTTCGATCACGTCACCGAAACAGTCGATGCGTACCGGCTCACCGCTCTCCGGAAAGACATCGAGTATGTCACCTCGCAGGGCAAACTCGCCGGGCTGTTCAACTGTTGTGGATCGACGGAAGCCGCCGGCCACCAGCCAGTGCACCAACGCTTCGCGATCCAGTTGCTGCCCCGGCTGCAAGGCTCGGTGCAGGGAAAGCAGGTCGTCTGTGTCTGGAATCGGCTGCATCAACGCTGCGATTGGCATGACCAACACCTGCTCGCGATGCGCGTCGTCCAACAGCGATCGAACACAACGCAACCGTTCGCTGCGCAGATCCATGCGGGCGTCACTTTCGCCCGGGAGCACTTCAAGCGCCGGGAAGCGACTTGCAGGCAGACCCAGTGACTGCAGCACATCCACTGCCTGATCTGCGTCTTCAATGTGGGCCGTCACCAAGACGCGTGGCACGCTGCGTACACCGTCGCCGGTCCATGCCGCGGCAATCAACGCCAGCGTAGATGACCCCCAGCGACCGGCGATAGTGTGCGTGCCGGCACGATGCAGAGCATCTCGAATCGTATCGACCGCCTCACCTCGCAGTTGCTTCAACCAGGTCATGGCTGCACACTGAGCACCAACAGGTCGGACCACTGTTCGAGTCGCACAGGGCCAACGCCGGGGACATCATCGAGGACGGCTTCATCCACACACGCAAGTCCATGCAGCGCGTCGTGCAGCCGACCGGCAAGCACCGGCCCGACACCCGACAACACCTGCCAGTCGTAGATGGAAGCCTGCGACGGAATCAGTCGAAGCACCGGAAGTTCCGGAGGCGCAGAGGGCACACGAAGCGTCGTCAACAGGCCCAACATGCAGCCCATGGCCAGCGACACGACCGATCGGCAGCCGACGACCTTCCGCCGCAGCATGGCCCGCCATCTGAGATTCAAGGCGCTGAACCGTCGCTCTCCAAGGAGAGCGACTTTTTGAGCAATCTCGCCACCTGTGACAGTCGCTGCAAGGCGGGCTTCGCCCGGCCTTCGGCACTGATGAGCCCGGCACCTGAAGGTTGCGCATCGGGCGTGTCATACAGATCACCCCACACGAACGACTCGATACACGGCCGTGCCAACGCCACCTGCGGCAGAATGCTCGCCCAGGTCGCCTGCAGTTTGGGTGACCAGCCCTTGCGCCATACGCCTCGGCCACCTTCAACAGGTCCATCGGGCACCGCACAGGCGGTCAACAGAACCGGAACTTCGAGACTCATGAGTCGATCAAGCAGCGTGCAGATGTCCATGAGGTCTCGCACGGCGCAACCCTGTGAGCCCCCCATCAACAATCGAATACCGATGGCGTCAAGACGAATGCCGGATTGCGCAAGCCGGCTGATGAAGTGAATCGGCGCAGGGGCGTCGGGATGCTCGGCACGGTAATGCCCCCACGGACGAGCGACCTCTACGACGATACGCCGTCCCCGGTTGTCACTGCGCACCAGCAGCGAGAGCGTGCGAACGAGATCCACCATCTCTCGCTCCGTTCCGACCGCAGAGGTTCCCATCTCCATGCCACTGACGAGATTCCACATGCCAACACTGTCGCCGTAACGCTGGACAACCCTTTCCACGTGTTCGTAGGCAGCATCGCGCAGTGCGAGGTAGTCGTCGCCGAGGTCAGCTGTCCAGTGGGGCAACTGGCCATGTTCAAGGTCGATCAAGGGTCCGACAACGACGCGACGGCGATGATCCTGTGCCCACTCCATCCAAGCGTCGGCCTTGGCCCAGTTGTACTCCCCCTGCTGGGGGCAGAGCGCCTTCCAGGTGATGGGCAGTACCACAAGCCCAAACTGCTTGGCGAGTACGTCCTTCAGCCCGTCAACGCACCGATCCAAACTGACACGGCAACCGATCGCGGTGGACGATGCCCCTGCCTTCGCATAGCGACGCCGCAACAGAATCTCCGCATGGGCAACCACGAGACGTTCAGATGCATCAACCGCCATCTCAAGCGCCTTCTGGGCGCGGGTATGGGCATCGTGCGCATCGGTGGACACCATGGCTTTGGTAAAACCACGTCGCGACGACTCCCAGTGTTCAAACGCCGGCAGTTCCTCGCCGAGGTAGGCCATCTGCCACTCCTCGGTCTTTGTCAGAAACTGCCCGATGGCCCGACGAGCCAACTCAACTGTCAGAATGTACGGCTCGGAGCTGTAGGGCAACAGTCCCGTCTTCAACGCCAACGTTCCAGCTGCCCCGGCCTGATGCAACAACCCAAGCCCCACTGCCCCGGACTCAGCTGGTTCGCATTCGATATGGCCGGTGCTGCTGTCAAAGCGCACAGTACCCGGCACCACCACATCGCCCTTGCCGAGAAGAACCACGTCATGCATCGGCCAGTTGCGGGCGGGCCCGCCGTCGTCAAACACAGCGAAACGAAGCATCCTGAGGATCCCATGGTAGACCATCCACAAGATTCGTCGCGATGCAGTCCTAAACAGCCGGGGCCGATAGAATACCGCCAATGATGACCGCCCCCACTGCCGTATTTGAGACCGACCTGCCCCTCCCTGGACGCCGACAGGGCAAGGTGCGTGACATTTATCAGGTGCCCGCCCACGGCGACATGCCCCCAGGCGTGCTGATCATTGCCAGCGACCGAATCAGCGCCTTTGACGTGGTCATGCCCACGCCGATTGCCGGCAAAGGCTGTGTACTGACCGCCATCAGTACGAAGTGGTTCGACATGATCCGCACCTGGAACCTGATCAACGACCACCTGCTCTCAACCGACCCGGACGCAGTCCCAGGCCTGACCGCTAAGCACAAAGCAAGTTGCGAAGACCGCATGATGTACGGCCGCGCCTGCCGCGTCATCCCAGTGGAGTTTGTGGTCCGTGGCTACATCACCGGTTCTGGCTGGAAGGAGTACCAGCAGCACGGCACGGCCTGCGGCATCGAACTGCCCGAAGGCCTGCAACACTGTCAGCAACTCGAGGCGCCGATCTTCACGCCCGCCACCAAGGCCGAAGAGGGCCACGACGAGAACATCGACTTCGACACCGCATGCGGCATCGCCTCACGCGACGTCATGGAGCGTCTCCGCAGCGTGTCGCTAGAGATCTACACGCGTGCCGCCGAGTACGCCCGCACCAAGGGTATTATTCTGGCGGACACCAAGTTCGAGTTCGGCTTCGCACTCGATGCCGACGGCAACGAGACCGATGAGATCCTCCTGATCGATGAAGTACTCACGCCCGACTCCAGTCGCTTCTGGCCTGCCGAGGACTACGAAGTCGGCCGCGACCAGGACAGCTTCGATAAGCAGTACGTACGCAACTGGCTGGAGACGATCGTGTCAGCCGGCGACTGGGACAAGACGCCCCCCGGCCCCGAAGTGCCGCAGGACATCGTGTCCAATACCCTTGCTCGCTACAACGAAGCTGCCCAGCGGCTCTTCGGCTGAGCCCTTCGCACTACTTCACTTCGTACGGTTCGCACCCGCCCCAAGCTTCAAGAAGCTGCACCAAGTCGATACTGTCTGTCGTGTCATCCCAATTGAGGTCCGTAAAGGGATCGTTATCGCCCCAGTACCGCAGTAACTCAATGAGGTCGTGGACATCGGTTGTGCCGTCCTCGTTGGGATCCGCGGCGCAGTCGTAGCAACTCTCTTTGAAGTCATTTGCGTAGATCGGATAGTTCACACCAGAGCACTCTTGCGTGCCACAGAACATCCACGTCATGGTGGACGGGCCAGAAAAGTCGTCGTGATGCCACACGTCGGTTCCGAGTTCAAATCCCTCATTCTCGCCAAATCGACAATTGGTCGCAGAGACCTCGGAAGAGTCCCCCATAAATCCACCGCACCAGGCAGCGCCTCCTACGCCAGCGTCGCCCCACATGAATTCGCTTCTGGAGATAGTCGTGTCACCTCCCAGAATGTAGATGTGGCCACCTTTGTCGTCTGCATTGTTTAAACTGAACCCCAACTGCGTAAGTTGTGCAGTGGAACCCCAAAGCCTGATGGCACCGCCGTCATCGCCTGCCTCACATCTGTCGAATTGACTCTCATCGATCTCGATCGATGCAAACGTGGAATCGATGGCACCGCCGTCCGCCGATGCTTGGCAGTCCACGAACTCGCACTGGTAAATGGAAATGGAGCCACCGGTAACGTCGATCGCGCCACCTGATCGCGACTCCTGCCCCGCACCACAGCCAGGCGCGAAGTCCTCAAATGAACAACCCGCCAGCACGATGTTGGCCCAGTTTGAGTCAATTGCTCTCAAGTCTTGGGGGGCACCGGGAAAGTCGCCGCTGAAGTTGATGCCCACGAACTCCACTGTTGATCCCTCCCAAGTGTCCTCAACTGTGAATATCGCTGCATCACTTGCGGCCGTGAGTGTGACTGGGCCACCCACTGTTGTGAACCGCACTCCTTTGCTTACAACATTCACATTCTCAGAATACGTCCCTGCTGCGAGCCTGATTGTGTCACCGTCAGAACTGACTTGGACTGCCAACTGGACCGTCGGATACTCCCAGGGCACATCATGGATATTTGGATTGCGGTCAAACGGCGCTGCGCCTGCAGCGGATGCAAGCATGAACGAGGTGGCGTGGACAATCAATGGCATAAGTCAGTGCTCCGGTGGGGCTACAAGGCCCATCTAGGACCACCTAGTGCATTGGACGAACGTTTGTGTGCCTCTTGACTGATTAATCGATGGCGCGTTTGGCAGCCTTAACTGTGTTGCGCAGCAGCATGGCCACTGTCACCGGCCCTACACCTCCGGGAACCGGGCTCAAGTACCCGGCCACGGCCCGCACGGCATCGTAATCGACATCGCCGATTGTACGCATCTTGCCTGTTGACGCGTCTTTCACCCGATTGATGCCCACATCAACCACCACCGCCCCGGGCTTGACATGCTGGGCCGTGATCAACCCAGGAACACCTGCAGCAGCGACGATGATGTCAGCCCGCGCACAATGTTCCATGAGGTCCGCGGTGTGAATGTTCGTGGAGGTCACCGTGGCCTGCGCCTGCATCAGCAACACTGCCACGGGCTTGCCCACAATGCCACTGGAGCCCACCACCACCGCTTCGGCACCGGCCAAATCGATCCCGGTCGATTCGATCATGTGCATGGCCGCGGCGGCCGTACACGGCACCAGCGTGCGCTGCCCGTATATCACGCCACCGATGTTGGCCGGATTGACGCCCTCGACATCCTTGTGCACCGCGATGTGCGCCTGCACCGTTTCCATGCATACCGCATCGGGCAACGGAAGGTGCACCATGATGCCGGTGCATCCATCGTCGGCATTGAGCGCCGACACCTGATCAAGCACCACGGACTGCGGCGAGTCCTCTGGAAGCACAAACAGGTTGTATTGAATGCCAAGCGTCTCACAGGTACGTGCCTGATTCCTCGCGTACACGTCACCAGCGGAGTTGCCTTGGACAAGGACCGCATCCAGCTGCGGCGTGCGTCCCGCATCCCGAAGCGCCTCAGCCAACGAAGCCAGCTCCGCACGCACAGCTGCGGCAATCAACTTGCCGTCAATGAGCTGTGCTTGGGTCGCTTCAGACATGCATCCATTGTACGCGGCCTCCTCTCCCCGCTCCCCTCTCCCCGTTGATCCATCCTTCAACTTCAACCCGCTCTGCCCTACACTACCCCCATGTCCACCCTGAACCTCATCGCAATCGACGTCGGCCACACCTGTACTACCGTCGCCCCAGTGTGCACCGGCACGGTTGGCGACTCGATCGCCGCTGCAGATCAGTCACTCTCAGCCATGGTCCAAGCGGTCCAGGCCGCACTGATGCACCTGCCCGAGAATGAGCCACACCCCTTGGTCATTGCCTCCGTTAACGAGCCCGTCGCGGCAAGTCTGCGGTCGGCCCTGATTGACCAGTTGGGCCACGACGTGTACACCGTGGGCGAAGACCTGCCGGTGGGCATCACCACCAAATTGGATCCCGAAGCCGTCCCCGGCGTCGATCGGCTCCTCGGTGCCCTGGCCGCCTGGGACACCATGCAACAAGCCTGCATCGTCGTCGATGCCGGCACCTGCGTCACTGTGGACTTCATCGATGGAGAAGGCGTGTACCACGGCGGCGCCATCGCCCCGGGCCTTGCCATGCAACTGCAGGCCATGCATGACGGGACCACAACCCTTCCGGAGATGGAACCGGACACCCCGAATGACAACGACGCCTTCGCCAAAAGCACTGCGGCAGGCATGCAACTTGGTGCCTTCGCCGGCATCCGCGGGCTCGTGCGCGTTGTGGCCGAACGCTACGCCCTGGCCTACGAAGCCTTCCCCCCGATCATCGTGACGGGCGGTGACGCCGAACGCCTGTTCCGCAACGACGAACTCATCGACCGCATCGTGCCCGATCTCGTGTTGCGCGGTATTGCTGCCGCTGCAGACAGAGTCATCACGGCCTCGTGAGCAACGAGACCCCGGGTACCCGAGTGATCAAAGTACAACAACTGACCGCCCAAACTCCCGGCGCGGTCGCGGTGCTTTCCGTGCGAGGCGATGTGGACACCGTGCTCGCTCGATGCTCACCGCCAGCGACCTGCATGCCGGGCCAGGTTCGTCTCGCGACGATCGGCGACATCGACACGGCGTTGATCGCACGAGTTGACAACGACCACCTGCTGCTCATGCCGCATGGCGGACCCGCAATCATCCGACGCACACTGGACTGGCTCGGTGACGACCTGATCGATTTGGCGGGCAGCACTGTCCTGCCGTGTGCCGACCACGTGGAGCGCGTTGTCTGTAACGCACTCGCGATGGCGCGTACCCCGTTGGTACTGGATCTGCTGCTGGCGCAACCGAGCAGATGGCGCGCCTTCGACAACAACTGGACCGATGAAGACGATGCCCACTCTGCCCGACTGGGGCACCTGCTTGTGCCGCCCACCGTTGTGCTGGTCGGCGATCCGAACATCGGCAAGAGCACGTTGCTCAACGCGCTTGCCGGACGTCAAGCCGCACTGGTCCACGATGCGCCAGGCACGACTCGCGATCATGTCGGCGCCTGGTTGAATCTCGGCGGACTGCTTGTGGAGTGGATCGATACACCGGGCTTGCGCCAATCGGACGACCCTGTCGAAACCGAGGCCATCGACATCGCGCTGCAACGGCTCCACAACGCCGACTGCTGCATTGTGGCCGCCGACGCTGCGTCGCAATGGCCCGAAGTGGACCGCGACGTTGATGTACGCCTCGGATTGCGCAGCGATCTGGGCAAACGCGCCGACGCCGACTGCTCGTGCAGCGCCCACAACGGCGACGGCCTCGACGTTGTCGTCGAGGCCGTTCGATCCGTATTCGTACTGCCCGAAGACCTAACGTCCGGGCGACCCTGGCTGTTGCCAGGGCTTCAGAGGCCCATCGAAGAGTAGCCGCAGTCGACGTAGATCGTCTGACCGGTAATGCCCGAGGCCCCGGTGCTCAGCAGGTAAGAGGCCGCGTCGCCCACGTCTTCGCCTGTCACGTTTCGACGCAGCGGCGCCTTCTGCTCGACCCACTCCAGAATCTGTCCGAAGCCGCCCACGGCCATCGAAGACATGGTGCGGATGGGACCGCCGGAAATCGTATTGACGCGAATGTCCTCCTGACCCAGTTCCATGGCCAGATAGCGCGTCGTTGCTTCAAGTGCGGCCTTGGCCACGCCCATGACGTTGTAGCCAGGCACGGCTTTCTCGGCGCCGTAATAGGACATGGCGACCATGGCGCCGCCGTCCTTCATGAGTGGTCTCGCTCGATGCGCCATACCCATGTAGGTCCAGGCTGAAATGTCCATGGCCTGCGTGAAGACTTCTCGCGGCGTTGCAGTCACCTTGCCTTCGGCAAGCCAATCCTTGTCAGCGAAGGCGATGGAGTGCACCAGCCAGTCGAGGCGACCATGGTCCGTGCCGATCTGATCGAAGGTCTCGTCCATGGATGTGTCACTGGAGACATCCATGGGCATCAGCCATGGATCGTCAACCCCAAGGCCATCAATGGCCTTGCGGCAGCGTCGTTCCATCTTCTCGCCGGGAAGGTGCGTAAAGAGGCACGTGCCGCCTTGCGCGATAATCGACTTGGCGATGAACCACGCATACGAGCGATCGTTCGCAATGCCGGTGACAAGTCCGAGTGTGCCGTCCATCGAGCCCATGACTGTGATCCTCCTGTGACAGGACGGGGAGGATATCGCCCCTGAGCATTCCCCGCAGAATCAGCTGCAGGTGCCCCACGAACGCAGGATGACTATGAGGTCGCCCACGCCGGCAATGCCAGAGGTCGTGCCATCACCGGCGCATGGCACACACGAGCCTGACCAAGAGTCAACGACCGCGACGATGTCATCGGCATTGACGACGCCGTCCATGGTGAAGTCGCCGGAACACTCCGTGTCGTAGCAAGCACCAAGCACGTCGCACGTTGTCCCTTGCCCCTGGAACGTGCCATTGCAATTCGAAGCGAAGCCCTGCACACAACTGTCGGCCATGCAGCAGGCGCCCGTCAGTGCGCCAGCGAATCCGCCGGATGTGAAGCACACGTCTTCAACGCGAACGGCGTTGTAGGCCTGTGATGCCACGTAGAAGTTACCCGCGGTGAATGCAAGTTCGACATACTGCCCCGCGGCGGCGCGTAGCCCGGTGATGGTCATGCCATCTACGATCAACTGATCGGTGTCCGTGTAGTAGACGAAGCTCGATATCTGAAAGTCGGTATTCGACACGGACAAGGCGGTGTCGATAATGGAGCCATTGCCGAAGTGCGTCCACTCTCGATACGCGATGGGCGCGCCGCCGCTGTTCGTCTTGATCAGCGAGAGCGCAACACCATCGGCAGGATATTCAGACAGGTCGGCCCCGTAGGTCTTGAGCACGCAGTTGACGCGGACGTAGGCAGCCCAGATCTCCCATCCCCCAGTGGTGTTCTGCGCGCCGTTGTGCCACGCCACCGTGAAGGCGAAGTCATGGTCCAAATCCAAAGCCCAATCACTAGTCTCAACCCCACACTGAGTTGATCCGGCGGCTTCCCAGAAATTGTCGTTGCTGTCAAAGTACAGGATGCCGCCGTTGATATTCGGATAGATGTAAGGGCCAGGAGTGCCTTGGACTGGGGCGGTGTACCAAGTCGACCAAGTGAACCCCGAGGTCCCGTTGAAGGACTCTTCCAGCAAACATGCCCCCCCGATCACGACCGCGGTCATGGCGAGTGCGAGACAACCGGCGATTTGGGAACGAAGGTGGTGCATGTGACTTCCCATTCCCCTCCAACGAAGTGGTACACCATACAGGAACCCCCGTTGGACCGGGCGTGGCGGCTGTCAAACCGCCCGCCACGGAGCCTGACGGCAGGCACTCGCCACCACTCTACGAGGCAATGCGGGCGGTGAATTCACGGATTGCCAGCAAGGTCGAAATCGGCTGATCTCCCCACGGCACATGGCCGCAGTCGTCAAGCAACAGTAACTCTGCATTGGGTAGACCGTCCATCCAAATCCCCACGGCGGACGGATCAATGATGCGGTCCTGCTCGCCCCAGATCAACAGCACCGGTTGACGCACATGCTCAAGTCTGTCACGCATGCCGTTGCGCAAGAGTGGTTCAAGGGCGCGGATGATGGCTTCGCCATGATCGGCCCGTGATCTGACAAGCCGCACCAGGTCGCGACGCACGATCCACGGCACGCTCGGTGGACGTTCGAAGTTGAGTTCGAGAATGCGTTCCAGATCCGCCATTGTGCGGATGTCCAACGGGTTTTCGTCATCGGCGGCGGTATAGACGGCCGTGGACACGGGCGCTTCAACGCCTGCAGGGTCCAGCAGCACGGCACCCACGATCCGTTCCGGGTGTGCGTGCGCCCAGGCCGCGGCCAGCGCCCCGCCCATGGATGAGCCGACGACCATGACACGCGACGCGCCGGCCGCAGCGGCAAAGGACTCGAGTTGCTCGAGCATGAAGGCTTCGTTGTGGATGGACGCGGCATTGAATCTGTGGTAGCCGAACCCGGGGAGATCCGGCAGCAGGACACGGTGGTGCTCCTGGACCAGCATCTTCGCAATGGGGAGCATGGTGAAGCTGTCCACGCCGAAGCCGTGCAGAATGATGATCGTGATCTCGTTGCGCTTCGAACCGCCCATGAATGTGGGCCATGACGCTGTTGCCGTGCGGATGCGGCCGCGGGCAAGGCCTTTGGTTCGGCAGCGCAGTTCAGTCATCAACCGCAGCAGCGAGACCGGACGCAGCAGCATCCAGCAGGCCATGGCGAGCAGTCCGGTGCCGATGATCCACGCGCCTACGTTCATGGGTGCGAATGGTAGAGCCTGTTACACTGCCGCGCTTCCAGCCCTGCGCGCGTAGCTCAATTGGATAGAGCATCGGCCTTCGAAGCCGAGGGTTGGGGGTTCGAGTCCCTCCGCGCGTGTTTCAAGTAGACGTGTGCAGCCACTGGCACCGGTGTCTGACACTTCTCTGCGTGCGGCATTGTCGCGTGCTGGGGTCATCACCCACCCTCAGCCAGCACCACCCGCTCTAAAAGAGCATCGACGGCCGCTTGCGCCTCAGCCTGCGCCTCCCGCGAACCGTATCCATTGTGCGTCCCATCCACGATCACGTGCACCCCGTTCGACGCAGCCACAACCTGCGCAATCTGGCTCGATGGAATCATCGTGTCCCGCGCGTGCTCCAACACTACTGTCGGCACCGGCTCCATGGTTCGCAACGCCGCAACCGCGTCCAAGGGACTGCTTACCAAAAAGCCTGGCATCAGATACCCCGCCGCCATCTGCCGAATGCCCGCCGGGGGTGTCTGCAGGATCAGACCATCCGCCCCCAACGACTCGGCCAACGTGGCGGCGAAGTCCGCTCCGATCGAACGCCCATACAACACCAGCGGACCATCGACTTCCGGACGCGCACGCACCTCCCCCACCACAGCCGTAATGTCGGCACTGATCGACGCCTGCGACGGCGACCCCGCCGCACGCCCGTAGCCGCGGTACTCCGGCATCACCACATGCCACCCCAGCCGTCGCAACCGCCTCGCCTCTGAAACCGACCGGTCAATGACACCCCCATTGCCATGCAGATACACGACCAGCCCGGCACCAGGATTTCCGGACAGCAACCACGCGGGTACATCTCCCTCCGACGTCTGCAACGTGATGACCTCGACATCGGAAGGCACAGGTCCGCTGTACGCTGACACTGGGATCATTCCGCGAGGAAAGACGAGCGAGTCCTGTACGAAGTACCCGACTATCAACAGCGCCATCCAAATGGCCAGGAGGAACGTCGCCAGCCGAAACACCAGACGCTTCCAGCGCACACGAGTCGGCGACGTCATCGGAGTCGTTAAGTTCGCACCAAGCCCAGTGCCCGATGCGGTCGTGCCGAGAGCATCGAGATTGTCGTCACCACAAGTCATCCGACGCTCCTGTCACGGCACGCTACTTCGCCGCACCCTCTGGACCGACGGAAACCGTCGATGGCAAGGCAAAGGGCGTTGCGGGAAGCTCATCGGCACCAAGCAGATTCGCTGCCGCAGGATCCTGCCTCCATCCGTACCGAACAGCAACAGGCTCAGGCACGGCACTGCTCCGGGCGATCAGTCGACCAGCAATGATGCCCACCTGGGCCCGGTGGAAGACACCGTCATCGCCGGCAATCTCAAACAGCTCAACCGCCCCACCATTCCGCGTGTGCAACGCACCGCCGTACATCTCAAACTTCACGATTGCCGTGCCGTCTCCGGGCAACTCCAGAGACAACGGACGTGGACCCTGTGGCACAATGGGCTGGCTGTACACGTGATTCAATGCATGACGCCCCAACCGCCGCCCCACCGTGCGCTTGTCCGTGGGATGAATATCCGTCGGGTTACCGACATCGAAGCACAGCGCCATGCCCGTGTCGTCAAGCCGCAGAGCCCGCCGCTGCGCTTCACGCAACTGCGGCCAGTGCCAGTTGTCTCGACGGTGATCCAGGTTCGCCAACTGCACAAAGTAGAACGGCAGCGCGCTGCCAAAGCGATCACGCCAATCCTCAATCATCGCCGGGAACAGCACGTCGTATGCCTCGGGGTCGTGCGCATTGGACTCACCCTGATACCAGATGGCGCCGGCAAAAGGCAGCGGCTCCAGTGGCGCGATCATGGCATTGTTGAGCACTGTCGGGGTGTTGCGTGCTGGCCGCGTCCATCCGCTGGACTGCTGCCAACGCCAGGGACCGGCCAGGCCAATGAGGTTCTTCGGCTCACCCACTGGGTGCAACCACAAGTCACCTCGCTTGCCAAAAAAGCCGCCGGCACCCTGATTGTCAATGTTCCGCACGCCGATCACATGACGACCTGGTGTCACCAGCCGTCCGGGAACGGTGTAGTTGCGTGGCGCGGCGTGATTCGAGAGTCCGCCGATCTTCTCCCCATCCCAATACGTTTCGTCGATGTCGTCGATGGGCCCAAGGCTCAGGGCCACATCCTTGCCTTCCCATGACGCAGGCAGCCAGATGCTCACTCGATACAGCACCACACCGTCAACATCGCCGAGGCCGATCGATGCCCAGTCTCCGGGAACCACACTCTCATTCCAGTCGCTGACGTCGTGGTCTAGACTGAACACTTCCGCAGCGTCGGTCGCTTTGGCGTCCTGTGAAGCGAACCATGTGTCGACCGACCGTGCAACGCGCTCATCTTCCGCTCGCATGGCATTCAGCAGATCGCGGTCCATCCAGGCCTCGACGCTTGAGCCGCCCCATGACGAATTCACGATACCGATGGGCACCTTCAGCTTCGCCTGCAGCATGCGGGCGAAGTTCCAGGCCACACCGCTGAACTGAGGCGTGCTGTCGGGCCCCGCAACAACCCATGTGCCGCCGGTGGCGCTGCGGCGTGCATCGTCGAAAGCGTGCGGCACCTTGAACTCGCGGATCGACGTGTTTGTGAACTCGCTGGCAGTTGCATTGCGATCATCACTCTGACCGACGCGCCACTCCATATTCGACTGCCCGGAGGCCAACCACAACTCGCCCACCAGCACATCGTGCGCAGTCCACGTGTCGGCACCGTCGGTCACCGTCAACGTCAACGGCGTTGCGGACGCGGGTAGACGGCCCAGTTCCACGAACCATGATCCATCGCCCTCCACGGTGGTGGAGTTCGCCAGCGGACTGTTGCCACTGAGCCGGACGTCGATTGTGTCTCCAGGCTCCCCCGTACCCCACACGGGAATCGGTTGTTGCTGCTGCACCACAGCGTGATCGCCCAACAAAGGCGTGACTTCGAATCCGGCAATGACGATCAGCAACAATGAGGCAGTGGGCATGGGATCTTCTCTCAAGGCTCAAGGGGTTTGGAATCAGCGTGTTGAATGGACGCAGCGACCCGGCGTCGCTCTTCACGATAGCCCGACTCTGTTTCGTCGAAGGCCATCTTGACCAGATTGAACTGCGCTTCAGCTTCAGCCTTAGCGGCATCGGCCGTCCGGCCCCAAGCTGGCTCCTCCAGAATCTGCTCGACGTCCATGGCCATGATCAATGCGACGGTCTCCGCATCGATCACCGGCTCGCCTGCAGCAACGGCGACCAACTCAAGTGCCTCCAGCTCACCGTGCAGACGACGTGTCTCGGCATCCACATCTTCGGTGTGCGCAAACAACAACAGGGCGTCTCGGGTACGGGTGCGCCGCGCTTCAATCGCGGCCTCGAGCATTTCGGCGATGCGGCGTGCATCCGCTTCCGCATTGATTCCTGGCGGCGGATCCGGCGGATGGAATTCCGGCAGCTTGACCTTCGTGCCTCGACGAATCATCCGCACGTACCAGGCACTGAGCCGGTGGGCATCACGCAGTCGTCGCATGGCCCCCGGCGTGGTCGATGGCTCACCATGGACCGCGGCATTGCCATCACGTCGAATGGCGTGCATCTCGTCCGCCTGCCGACGATCCAGCAGTCCGCTGCGTTGCAGTCCGCGAAGCATGGACGACAGATCGGTTGAGACCAGATGCGGTAGTTGCAACTCGACGAGCGCCTTGGTCATGATTTCAATCATCAGTCGCAGCTTGAACAGGCACGCATCTGGGTCCGTGTGCACATACCGCTCGGCCTGCCGCGCGAGATGCGTCACGCGGCTGTCGTACTTGGACAGAAACTCGAAGTTACCCGAGGCCGCCGGCACTACAGCGTCTCCTCGTGCGGATCGATCATCATCGACGCAATGACACGCGCATTCGCACAGCAGGCTTGGAACGACTGCTCCTCCAACCCCGCGGCTGAACCCAGCATGGACGCCCATCGCACCTCTAACGGGTGCATGCTCGCGTCGGCATAGGCGATGAGCATGATGCCGGTCACGATCTTTGCCGCATGCGCCGGCCCCATGGCCTTCGTCGAAGCCAGACAATCCACCAGCGTTCGGCAGCCAACCTGCTCCGGCGTCTTCGCCGCCAGACAGGTCTCCTCGTCCAACCCGAGAATCGCGCGGCCGTAGAGCCCGGCCGTTGCTTCACGCGACGGATCCAAGTGTCCCGCCGCCACCGTCATCGCCCGAGCGGCAAGAAACCAAGTTGTGGCCAACTCGAGTTGATCGAGGTCGACGTCGCTCATGCACTGGACACTCCACAGCGCTCCAACAACGCATGCAGCGAATCAGGACAGTGCTCGTGCAGTGCGTCGATCACGTGATGCGCCTCGGCCAACTCCGCACGCGTTCGCCCGGTCGACGCAATGCCCACCGTCACCATCCCCGCACGGTGCCCGGCTTCGATGCCCGGTGCGGCATCTTCGAACACGATGCAATCTTGGGCCACGCAGCCGAGACGCTCCGCGGCATGCAGAAAGACATCCGGCGCAGGCTTGCCGTTGGCCACGTCGCATCCGCAGGCCACTGCATCGAACTCCACACCCAGTGCGGCAAATCGCTCCAACGCGAAGTCCACGTTGATTCGCGGCGCCGACGACCCGATCGCGACCCCCCACCCCGCTGCCTGCAGTGCATGCACCAACTCGACAGCGCCGTCCATGTCCGGAAAGGCATCGCCGCCGATATGCCCGCGATACAGCGTTTCCTTGCGTTCTGCGATGGCATCGACCGCTGCGTCATCCGGCACGGGCACGCCCACAAAGCCGTACAGCTCGGCAATGATCGGCTCATTCTTGCGGCCAAACGATGCGGCAAACTCCGGCTCTGTCAGTGCGTGCCCAAGTTCGTCCGCAATGGAGATCCAGGCCTTGAAGTGCGCGCCGTAGGAGTCGATCAGCGTGCCGTCGAGATCAAAGATGACGCCGGGCATGTCAGCTTCCTTCGTCGATCGATCGGGCGAGATCTTCAAGGTCCTTTCGGGGCATCTTCTTCATCGTGCCGGTCATTCGACACCCTCGGCCAGCACGACTTCGTCGTGCTCACCTCGAGACGCCAGGCCAAGCTCCTCAAGCGCCGCAAGCGCAGCATCCTGCTCGGCCTGTTTCTTGCTCGCCCCCCATCGACCTCCGAACTGCCGTCCATCAATGGTGACGGCAACTTCGAAGCACTTGGCATGATCCGGCCCCTGCTCATCCATTACGCCGTACGCCGGTGAACGATTGAGATTTCGCTGCGCATACTGCTGCAACACACTCTTGAAATTGTGGTGGTGTCCGCTGTGCAGCACACGATCAACATGCAACGTGATCGTCTCCAGAATGAAGGCCTTGGCGGGTTCGAGACCGCCATCGATATACAACGCCCCGATCGCAGCCTCCAACGCTGCCGCCGCCACCGAAGGTGGCAAGGCCTCGGACACGCCCATGCCCTTGCCCAGCGTCAACAACCGCTCCAACCCCAACTCACTGGCAATCTCGGCACAGGTTCGACGACTGACCACGGAAGACTTGATCTTGGTCAACTCACCCTCGAGTAACTCGGGAAAAGTCCGATGCAGATACTCAACCACCACCAGCCCCAAAACGGCATCGCCGAGGAACTCCAACCGCTCATTGCTCTGCAATCGGCAATCCGCACTGGACGCATGGGTCAACCCGCGCTCCAACAACGCCCGATCCGCGAACCGATGGCCAAGAATCTCCTCAGCCTGATTGAGCGTGCGTTCGTCCATTTCGTTCGTCCAATTGATGGTCCAATTCGTCCCGACAACGGCCATTCAGGGCCACCGCCACTGTAACGCGTCACTGGACAGCCCCGCAGAGCAGATGTACAATCCCACATTCCACAGAGGCCCTATCGGCCTTGAACCCCTTCTGGCCCCCCCGTTCTGGAGCCCCCCAATGGCCATGCACTACCCACGCCGCGTCAGCAAGATCAAGCGATCCCGCCAGTTCGGGTTCCGCGCCCGCATGCGCACGCGACTGGGCCGCAAAATGATGAACCGCAAACGATCCATGGGGCGACGCGTCACGGTCAAATGACCTGAAGCCAACCGTACCTGTTCCAACGCCGCCGGCCATTGCCGGCGGCTTGTCATTTTGGGCTGTGCGACTTCCCCACGCCCCTCAGAACCCCACCCGTTGAACTCCCATCAACCGTCTGCAATGCACTGTCGCACTGCAGCCGTCACCTGCTCCGGCAACCCATCTGCATTGATTACGGCGTCCGCCAGAACTTCGTAGAACGGCGCCCGCACCGCCATGACCTGCGCAGCTTCCAACGCTGCATCTCCCACAGCAGTCAAGGCCGGCCGATCACCGGCACCATGCTCCAGCCGGCGCTGCGCCTCTTCCGTTGATGTTCGCAACCAAATCACGAGCAGCTGCCCTTCGTCGCGCGCCGCAGCAATCATCTCTCCCGTGCGTGTGTCACACCCCACGCCACCACCAGCGGCGATCACCGGCGGGCCATCGCTCAACAGTGCAGCGAGCACGTCGCCTTCCGCCGCTCGCCACGCCGGCTCCCCCGCCGCAGTGAAGGCCTCCGCTGTGGACTTGAAACCAAGCCGTTGGCGCACAACTGTGTCCATGTCCACCCAGTCGAACCCCAGCGTGGCAGCAACCGTGCTCTTGCCAGCTGCACGCGCGCCGATGAGCAACACCCGCTTCGTCACGCTCTGCCGTCTCGAGACGCCGTGGTTTCAGCATCGTGTACAAGCAGGCTCACCTGCACGGCATCAATCGTGACACCCATGGCTTCGGCGACGGACCGCAGATGCTCTGCCGTCAACCCGGACAACAATGGCGCCGCGACCCTGTCAGGCAGATCAGAGACCGCATCGGACCCGATATGCCGCATATGCACATGCGGACCGACCTTGGGATCCCATCGCGTCACGCCGCCCTGTACCGAAATGGCCTGTGCCAGCCCGACGCTCCTGAACGCTTCCAACGCGTTGTAGACCGTGGCCTTGCTCACGCCCTCCACCCGAACATGCAACTCATCAGCGGTGGGATGGTCGTGGGCCTGCTGCAGCGCATCGAACACCGCCTCTCGCTGCGGCGTACACCGCAGACCGTGTTCCGTGATTGCGCATCGAGCAGTGGGGTCGCACATGCCGATGATGGTATCGCACACACTCCCCGCACTCCCCCCTACACCCCATGCTGTCCATCATTGACGCCATCCTGCTGGGCCTTGTCGAAGGCATCACCGAGTTTCTGCCCATCAGCAGTACCGGCCATCTGGTGCTGCTGGCCTCCATGCTGGGCCTGGATCAGCCCGCTGACGTCCGCCAAGCCACTGACGCCCTCCTCATCGTGATCCAAGGGGGCGCCATTCTGGCTGTGCTGGGCCTGTATCGGACCTCTGTAAAACGCATGTGCCGCGGCCTGCTGGGCTCAGACCCGCAGGGACTGCGTCTGGCACGGAACATCGTGATCGCCTTCCTCCCGGCAGCCATCCTGGGACCGCTGCTCGACGACACCATCGAGGCACACTTGTTCACAACAGGACCCGTGCTAGGCGCACTGGCTGTCGGCGGCGTGCTCATGCTGTTCATTCACCACTTCACCCCCAACGGCAACCCTGACAAGTCCGCCTTCGACCTGACCATCAAAGCCGCCTTGCTGATAGGGCTACTGCAATGCCTCGCCATGTGGCCGGGCACCAGTCGCTCCATGGTCACCATTGTGGGCGGCATGCTACTGGGGCTCTCGGCCATGCGCGCAGCGGAGTTCTCCTTCCTGCTGGGCCTACCGACACTCGGCGGCGCTTGCGTCTACAAACTGGGCAAGAACCTGCTGCACGACGGCCCGAACATGTTTGAAGTCCTCGGCGTCGTGCCCATTCTGGTGGGCACTCTTGTCGCCGCCGTCTCAGCAGCCATCGCCATCAAGTGGCTGGTCGGTTTCCTGAACACCCACGGACTGGCGGCCTTCGGGTGGTACCGCATCGCGTTGGCTGTTGTGCTTGGTGCGCTGGTTGCCGGAGGCGTGGTGTCGATCGGGCCAGGCACGGCGGGAACTGCGGATCAGTCCGTCGCTGTTGCCGCCACTGGTTGAGCTGGCCCGACAGTGCCGTCGGTATGCACCTTCAACGCGACGAAGCCTGCACCACGCTTACTGGCGTGCAGCGTAAAGAGCACATCGCCGGCCGCGACCGTTGGCAGGACAAGGGGCATGACGGTGTCGAACGGGCCTGCGGCCGGCACGGGTGCCCAACCATCTTCCGTCTGACGCATCAGATGCCATGTCACTTCATGACGCAGCGGCTCAATGGACACCTGCCAGGCCCATGTTGTCCCTCCGGCGGTGAGCGTGGGCGCTTGAATCGCCGTCACTGGATGTGGAAACAGCGTGCCACCAAGAATCCACGCGAGCAGCGCAGCCATCGTCACAAAGACGGCGACCTTGAACAGCAGTGATCGGAATCCCAGCGCGAGTTGTCCCATGTGGGCATGGTAGACACCCGCGGGCCGTCATTCACCCCCGGCGAGTTGATCCACCAGCGTTGCTTCGTCCCAGACGGCAATACCAAGCGTTTCGGCCTTGGCCAGTTTGGACCCCGCCTTCTCACCGGCAATCAACACATCCGTCTTCGGACCGACACTCGAACCCACGGACGCCCCCAACCGCTCCAACAGGTCCGTCAACTCCAGCCGTTTGAACTGCTCCAGCGTGCCGGTAAGCACGATTCGCTTGCCGGCAAACCAGCTGCCCTGCGGACGCTGGTCCGTGGCACTGGTCAAGTCCACGCCGGCAAGTTCCAACGCCTCGAACATGGCAAGGCCTTCGGTGGAGTGCAACACATTGACCACAGACGCGGCAATGACTTCGCCAATGTCATCCAACTCGGCCAACTGTTCGACGTCGGCCTGTGCCAAGGCCGCCCAGTCTTCGAATGCCGCAGCAAGCGTGCGGGCTCCGGTTCGTCCCACATGACGCAACCCCACCGCCGCAAGTACGCGTTCGAGCCCTTGTGACTTGGATGCCTCGATGGACTCCACCAGTTTCTGGGCGCTTGGCCCGGCAAGGCCCTCCAACCGAGCCAAATCAGATGCCGTCAAGGCATAGAGATCGGCGACCGTCCGCACGAGCCCGCTTTCGGCCAGTTCGTGCACCAGTCGATCGCCGAGGCCATCGATGTCCATCTGCCCCCGGCCGACGTACCAGGCCAGCCGTTCACGCAACTGTCGGGGACACTTCGGCGAGACGCAATAGAGTTTCGGTCCTTCACGCTCGACCAGGCCACCGCATGCGGGGCAGGCGTCGGGTGCGTCGATGGGCGTCTCGCCGCCTGATCGTGCGCCCTCCACCGGCCCGAGCACCTGCGGAATAATCTCGCCGGCCTTCTCCACCCACACGCTGTCTCCGATGCGTAGATCCTTGCGATGGATCTCCTCGATGTTATGCAGCGTGGCATGACGCACATTGGTTCCGGCGATCTTGACGGTCTTCAATGTCGCGCGTGGCGTCAACGTACCGTTGCGACCGACCTGCCACTGCACGTCCAGCAGTGTCGTCTGCTTTTGCTCGGCGGGGTACTTGTACGCCACACACCATCGCGGCGACTTAGACGTACTGCCGAGCTGCGCCTGCTGTGCAAAGTCATTGACGCGCACCACCATGCCGTCGACACCAAACCCGAGAGCTGACCGCTGCGTTGCAAAGTCTTCAAGATGTACGCACAGGTCGTCCAGATCACTGAACGCATGACCCATGGTCGACACGGGCAGTCCGAGGTCGCCGGCGGCCTGTACAAAGTCGCTCCACAGTGTGGCGCCAAGCGTGTCGCCGTCGCCTCGGCCGTGCATCAGAAACCGCACGCCCCGCTCGGCCACAAGGTCTGTCTGGAGACTCTTCAGCGTGCCTGCCGTGGTGTTGCGGGCATTCATGAACTCGGCGTCGCCATCGCGTGTGCGTTCTTGGTTGACACGCACGAACGTGTCGTCGTCGATGAACGCCTCGCCGCGAATCTCAACCGTTACCGGCTTTGACAACCGCATGGGCAGACAGGTGATCCGTTTCGCCTGCGCTGTGATGTCGTCACCTTTGACGCCATCGCCGCGAGTAATGGCCTGGGCAAAGCGGCCCTTGACATAGCGCACGCTCATGGCGACGCCGTCGACTTTGGGATCAGCAAAGCAGGTGAACGGAGCATCGCCGAGTGTTCCGGCCACGCGATGGGCCCAGGCTCGTACGTCATCAAGGGCGTATGAGTTGTCGATCGACTGCATGGGCACGGCGTGCGGCACGCCCTGGAACCCCGTCACCAGACCGCCGCCTACGCGGCGCGTGGGCGAATGGGCGTCAGCCAACTCCGGGTGAGCCGCTTCCAGCGAGCCCAGTTCGTCCAAAAGCGTGTCGTATTCACGGTCCGGCATGAAGGGGGCGGTGTCGCCGAAATAGGCCTCGTTCGCCCGTGTGAGCAGCGACCGAAGTTCTTCAATCCGTTGCTCGTGACCTGCCTGTGCCATCTGTGGACAATCTTATTCGACATCGAGCAGACTTGTCGCGGTGGTAGCATGTCCGCATGCCACGCCTCCGACTGCTTCTCGCGTCCACCGCACTGACACTGTTGTCGTCTATTGCCTCTGCAGACTCGCTGCAGGGCACAATCGACGGCATCGCCAGAACCTCTACCTTGACATCCGGTACGTACGGCGTGGCCGTCGTGTCTTGTGATGGCGATCAGGTGCTTGCCGACATCAACGCACAGGCCCCCCGCATTCCGGCCAGCAATCAAAAATTGTTGTCCTCCGGGACTGCCATTGTGGCGCTAGGGCCCGACTACACCTTCCGTACGCGGCTGTTGCAGCGTGGCGATGAGGTCATTCTCGTGGGCGATGGTGACCCTGGTCTGGCTGACCCAGAGCTGCTGGTGGACACCATCGACGCCTTTGGCCGGCCACTGACGGCCGACGGCGTGCTGGACATCTGGGCGGACGCCATCCAGAACGCAGGGCTGACGCATGTCGAACGACTGGTCATTGACGACCGGGTCTTTGACCAGCAGTTCATTCACGAATCCTGGCCGAAAGACCAGCTGAACTTGCACTACTGCGCGGGCTCTGCCGGGCTGAACTTCCACCGCAACATGCTGGAGTTGTTTCCCCAGCCACACCCGAGAGGTGGCCGCCCGGTGCTGGACGATGTGCGACCCGCGGTGCCGTTTCTGCCAATCGACAATCAACTGAAGCGCCACGCGAAGGACAACGCAGTGCACGCAGTTCAGAAGGCCGGCGAAGATACGATTGTGGTTACGGGTAAGGTCGCAAAGAAGACGGTCGTCCCGATCGCCGTCACGGTGCGCGACATGCCATTGCTGACCGGCCGCATGCTGGCTGATCGCCTGCAACGCCGAGGCATTGAGGTGGCCATGGTCGCCCGTGCGTCGGACAACGAGCACTTCGCCGACGCCCACCCAATCGGACCGGACATCGTGACGCCCATGGCCACCGTGCTGGAGCGTTGCAATGTGGAGAGCCGAAACATCTACGCCGATGCGCTCTTGAAGCGTGCCGCACACGAGGCCACGCATCGCCCGGGATCCTGGCGAGACGGCGCAGCGCTGGTGCGTCGCGAGGTTCGTGCGCGTACCGGCACCGATGTCGTGGAAGTCGCCGATGGCTCCGGCATGAGTCGCCGCAACGCGGTGTCGCCCATGGTGCTGGCCAAGTGGCTGGCGTCCTTCAAGCGAGGTACGCCCGAGGGCGACGCCATGTTGGACTCGCTGTCCACGCAGGATCGCGGCACAATCGACCGTCGCTTTGGTGGCACGCTGAAGCTCGCCGGCTGCACGATCGAAGGCAAGACCGGCTACATCCGCGGCGTCAGTACTTTGAGCGCCGTCATCACGGCCCCGGACAGGCGCTGCGCGGCCTTCAGCGTGCTGTGCAACGGCATTGTCGGCGACACGACCGCGGCCAAGAAGCTCCAACGTAGTGTGGTTGAAGCGATCGCTGCGTGGTTGACGTCGCGTCAGTCTGCTTGAAGGCCATCTGAGTCAAGATCACCCAACGCATCGCTCGCCTCCACCGCCTCAATGACCGTCTGTTGTCGCACAATCAGGTCCCTCGCTCAAACGTGATTCGGGTCGACGCGTTGATGACTTGACCACTTGGCAACGTGGCATGCGACTACGCTTCGACAACCACGAACAGACCCGTAGCGGCGTCAATCACCAACGTGCCGCTGCCAACCGAGCCCGTCAGCTGTACATGGTGCTGGGCATGCCCGTCGGCATCCTTCGTGGTCTCGACCGACTCGACCGTCACCGGACCAATCGTGCCGGCCGTAACGGCATCCAGCCAGGCGGCACGATCCGCTCCACACAGCAGCTTGACCTCCACCGGAACCGCTGAAGCCGAACCGGTCACGGCCGCGATCGTGTCCACCCAGTTGCCAACCGCAGTGCGATGGATCACGTTGCCCTGCCGGATCACACTGACCCGTGTGCGTGCGATTTCAATGATCAGCGGGCTGCGCTCCCAACGCATCGTCTTCGCCGACGTATCCCAACGCAGCGTCTGGTTCATGCGCTGCGTCTGCCCGGCGATCCGCATGACGGCCTGATTACGGGCATCGAGCGTCTCAAGAGTCGCGTAGGCGTGTTCAACCTGCACGAGCACGGCTTCCACCTGCGGAAGGAGGGCGGCCGTTGTCGGCTCTCCCGGCGTTTTCCGCGACGGTTCGGGTGCGGCACAACCGGCACACAGCAGCACTGCAACAGCGCACAGCAAACTACACCTGAACATGATGAGTACACCTTCCTGCCAGCGGGCCATTGACCGCGATCTCCGCATCCAACAACTGCGCCATCGTACGCCCAAGATTCGGATGGACTAGATCCGCGTCGATCTCCACCAACGGCACCAGCACGAAGGCTCGCTCGTGCAGCCGTGGATGCGGCAAGGTGAGGCCGTCCTGATCACATCGAATACCGTCCATCAGAAGCACGTCGAGATCGATGATGCGCGGCCCCCACCGCGCCGAGGAACTGCGTACCCGGCCCATGTCGGACTCGATCCGCAGGCACCGCTCCAGCAGAGCCTGCGGCGTGTCCTGCGTGGACACACGCACCACGGCATTGAGAAAGACAGCATTCGTCTCCCCGCCCACCGCCGCCGTTTCGAACAGACCACTGACGGCTTCCACCTCGTCGCCAAGCGCATCGATCGCCGTGTGCATGGTGACCAGTCGATCGCCTATGTTTGAACCCAATGCGATCCAGGCGCGGGTCATGCGTCGACATCCCATCGCATGGCCCCGTTGACACCTTCCAAGTGCCACCGCAGGCTCTGCAGCGCTGCGTGCACGCTCCAATGACGCACGCGTTGTCGCGGTCCGGGCAGAAGAACGCAGCGCGACCGCACGTCGCCTTCGACACTGGTGCCGATCCAAACGGTTCCGACCGGCTTGTCGTCACTGCCGCCGTTTGGACCGGCAATGCCGGAGACGGCGACGGCGGCCTGGGTGTGCAGCGCCGCTGCCGCCCCGCGTGCCATGGCTTCGACGACCGAGGCGGACACAGCGCCGTCGCTGATCAGCAGCGACTCGGGAACGTCGAGCAGATCGTGTTTCGCTGCGTTGGCGTAGGTCTGGAGGCCTCCGGCAAACCACGCGCTCGAGCCGGGTTGTTCGGTCAACGCTGCACCGATCAAGCCCGCCGTGCACGACTCGGCCGTCGAGACTTTCCATTCGCGTTCGAGCAGCAGGTCGGCGACGGCCTGGGCGGGCGAGCTGCACCCGTCCGGAAGAACGCACACGCCTACGCGATCTCGGACCAACGCTGCTTCGCGTGCCAGCAGGCTTTGATCTGCACTGCGCAGATGCACGTGCAGCAGGCCGTTGCTCACGCGAATGCCGGTGACGGGATCGTGTCCCTCACACAGACGATCGCCCAGCAACGCTGCCACCGGCGCCTCTGCCAGACCGAAGGCCGTGATCAAATGTTGGTGATCGGCAACGGTGTGGTGTGCAAGTTCCGCAAGCACGTGCGCGCCCACCATGGGCTTGCACTCATCCGGCGGACCAGGCAGTAGCCAAAGCGTCGCGCCGTGCAGCGTGCCGGTGATGCCCGGGGCTGTTCCTGTCGCGTTGGGTACGCTGCGCATGGACGCTGGACGGTCGGCTTGGCGACACTGTGCGTCATTGGCCTCGACACCCACGCGTTCCAGACGCGACTTGAGCGCAGCCAATGCATGTGCATCTCGTTCGATTGGCTCGTCGATCAGCGAGAACAGCGCCTCACGCGTGCGGTCGTCGTCGGTCGGGCCAAGGCCGCCCGTCGCCAGAACCACATCGCCCAGTGCACAGCACCGCAGCAGCGCCGCCTCAATATCGGCTTGTGCGTCGGACACGGTCTCCATGTGAACGGTCGCAATGCCAAGATCATCGAGTTGGCAGGCAATCCAGGGCGCGTTGGTATCCACGATGCGGCCTTGCAGAACCTCGTCACCAATGGACAGCAACGCGCATCGCATTTACGCCTCGAGCCTCCGCACGGACAGGTGCACCGTTGGCTCATCGGTGTCCAGATCACTGGCTCGGAAGGTGACGAGAATCGATGCGCCGTCGCGTCCGAGCACCTGACGCACGCGATCGGCGGTCAAGCCGAGCAGCCGCTGCGGGTGTTCCGGCAATTGTTCAACCATCACGGGCGTTACGTTGCGCAGCAGCGCCATGCGACGCGCCGCCGCAGGGCGATCCGTCACCACCAGAATCGGCATGCCCAAACGAGCCCGACTCATACGCATGCCCCAAATTCCGTGACGCGAACGGCACAGCAGAGCGTCGGCGTCGATACGGGCCATGGTGCTCCACGTTGCTTCACACAGTGCGGCAATGGCGGAGTCGATCCCCTCGTCCGGTGGAAAGTCCTCTTCTGGCGGCGCATTCGCTTCCGTTACCTCGGCAATGCGGGCCATGGTCGAGACCGCGAGATCCGGCCATGCGCCGATCGACGTCTCGCCGGAAAGCATGACGGCGTCGGCGCCGTCACGAATGGCCGTGGACACATCGCCCGCTTCGGCACGCGTAGGTGACGGTGCGTCGATCATGGATTGCAGCATCTGCGTGGCCACAATGCACGGGCGTCCAAGCCTTCGAGTGGACTCCAGAATGCGTCGTTGCACCATGGGCACCGTCGCGATCTCCATTTCCACGCCGAGATCGCCACGTGCGACCATGACGGCGTCGGCTTCTTCGACAATGGCATCGAGGTTGTCAACGGCCACCGGCCGTTCGATCTTGGCAATGAGCAGCGGTTGGCCTTCGCCTTCTGGGAAGACACTGCGCAACGTGCGCAACTCCTCGGCATGACCGACGAAACTCAACGCCAGAAAGTCTGCCCCGCGGGAGATGGCCCAAGCGGCCATGTCCAGATCCTTGTCGGTGGGCACCTGCAACGGCGGATTGCTGTCGGGCAGATTCACGCCCTTGCCCTGTGAAACGGTGCCGGCTGTCATCACGCGGCAGGTGGCATAATCGCCGTCAACGGCCTCCACCAGCAGACGCACCGCGCCGTCGTCAATGAGTACGCGATGGCCCGGAGACAAACTCAGCAGCAAGTCTGGAATCGTGACCTGTAGATCTGCGCCGTCTGCCTGCTCACCCAGCGCGACGGTATCACCCTCCACAAGTTCTCGTGGTCCGTCATCCAGCCCCGTCAATCGCAGCTTCGGCCCGGGCAGATCGAACAGAATGCCCACAGCGCGTCCGGCACGGGTTTCGGCGGCGCGAATGCGGTCAAACCAAGCGCCATGTGACGCACGATCACCATGCGAGCCATTGATGCGCAGCACGGAAGCTCCCGCCGCGATGAGTCGATCGAGTTTGGCGTCGTCTTCGACCGCCGGACCAATGGTGGCAATGATGCTGGTTCCGCGAAGCGTGCTCACCGGACCCCTCCGTCCTGCACCGTAGCGTACTGCTTTCGGAAGAACATACCGGCATGCTGGCGGAAGGCGTCGCCCCCGCGCTGCTGCGAATTCCACAGCCCCGCTTCAGACCACCCTTCACGCAACCAACCAGCCTTGATGGCCTGTCGGTCCTGCAGTTGCCCCAATGAGAGCACGCTGCCATCGGGTCCGGGAAGATCCGGCATGGCGTCGAAGGCAATGAGCATGGCCTTGAGTTCGGGATCGTCGACATCTGCAGCAGTGACCACTGCCGTGGTGTCGGGATAGGCCGGGTGCGTGACGATGCGCCGCCATGCGTGCTCCAGACCGCGACGCTCATCGAGCGCCATGGCACTGAGCAGCGGCGCAATAAAGGCACGCGTACTGCGATCGGCGAACGGCGGCGTATCGAGGTCGCCCGGGCGGGCGTCGGTGTCGATGTACCGCGACCCGTCACGCGCCCAGGCACTGTCGGTGATGGGAATGCGACGCAATGCGAACGCCTGCGGGCCGCCGGCGCTACCGGGCGGCAACTGCCAGAGCCCCTGTGCGTCATCAGTCAGCGTGAACTCAATGAACCGACGCGACAGTTCGGCATCGGGCGGATCGGCAAGCATGGAGATTGGATCTGGATCGATCGTCGTCTCCCCCGCCGGATCGATGTACCGAATGCGATCCGGATCACCGAAGTCGATGAGCGACTGCGACTCGCCGCGTCCAAAGAAGTCGATGCACACACCCATGGCAGCGTCACCTGCGGCGACATCCATCGGCCCACGCAGCGCCGAAGCACTGATTGTGCGAGCATTCGCCGCCGCGCGCCGCAGCACCTGCCAGCCCTGTTCCCAACCAAGCCGACCCAACAGCGTCTCGAACGCCGTGGTCACGCTGCCGCTTTGGGCGGGGTTCACCAGCGACACGAGTCCCTGAAGACGTGGATCGGCCAAGGCTCGCCAGGAACTGGGCTCGTCGATGCCAAGCCGCTCCAGTTCATCGAGATTGACGATCAAGCCGAACGACGACAACGCCGTACCGAACCAGTAGCCATCGGCATCCCACAGGCGCACGCCACCTACCGAATTGCGTCCGTATCGGTCGGCCATCGCAGAGAGGTTCAGGCCGGCAGGCACCGAGACAGATGCCGACAACGCAACATCAAACCGCTCACCGTCCGGCGTCACGCTGACAGTGACGTGCCTGTTGCGTGCCGTTGCCGCGTCCCCGCTGCGCACCTGTTCAAGCAGCGTGCCGGTGGCGTCACCCAACAGCGGGCGCACCCGGGCATCCACCTGTGCCACGGTTTGATCAGGCAGGCGCAGCGTGACCCCATTGCGAAGTCGACTGTGTTCGTACGAGCCGCCACCGAAAACAAGATCCGCAAAACCACCCGGGGTTTCTCCGCGATCCAGCGAGGCCAGCCACTGACTCTCAAGAAGCGCCCGAATTTCGCTGGTTCCACCGGGCACGCTCCAGGCCACCGTGACTGGTTCGTCGTACTCCTGCGCATGCCAAGCCTCGAATGCCGTGGCAAACTCTGAGCGAATCTGTTCGTTGTGGGGCGTCACGATGACCAGCGTGCGTGCGTCGTCGCTGCGTTCGGCCTGCGGTGTACCCAGCACCACCGGCAGCAGCACCAACGCCGCAAGGCCGGTCAACAGCACGGCCACCGTGCCGCGTTGTTCCATCAACTCAGCCCTGCCATGGCGCCGGCTTCTGAGGCCATGCGTGCAGCTGCTTCGGCGATGGCTGCCTGCCAATCACCTTCGACACCGTGGAAGGCGTACAACACACTGCGGCTGGCCGGAAAGATCGCCCCACAGCCATCGTCTCCGCACAACACTCGACATGCTTCCAACGTGCCGCCCTGGGCACCGATACCCGGCACGAGCAACATGGCCGCCGGCATGCGCTCACGGAATTGTGCCGCTTCGTCCGGCCGTGTAGCACCGACAACGGCACCCACACTGCTTCGACCATGCACGCCAATGTGTGCCGCGCCAAGCTCTCGCACCATGTCCGCCGTGGCGTCGGCGATCGTGCGGCCATCCTGCAGACGTTGCGTCTGCAGATCGTCGGCGCCGGGATTGCTCGTTCGTACCAGCACGAAGACGCCGCCTCTAGCCAGATACGGCTCGATGGTCTCACGGCCCAGGTAAGGACTGGCGGTGATCCACTGGGCGCCGAGGTGTTCAAAGGTGGCCGCTGCGTAGTGCTCAGCACTAATGCCGATATCGCCGCGCTTGGCGTCATGCAGCACGATCAGTCCGGCATCGCAGGCATGTGTGACTGCGCGTTCTAGTGCGGCCATGCCGGCGGACCCGTACCGCTCGAAGCAGGCGGACTGCACTTTTACCGCGGGGACATGATCGGCGACGGCGTCGATCACCTGCATGCAGAACCGCTCGATGCGGTGCACCGGATCCCCCGTGCAGCCATCCGGCAGCTTCTGGAGCACAGGATCGATCCCCACGCAGGCACAAGTGCCTTTGGCCTGCATGGCCTCAACCAGTTGATCCGCCGCATTGCGGCATTGCACGGGTGCATCGTTCATAGCTGTGGGAATGATATCCTCCGCCCCTCCCATGGGCTGTACACCAACGCAACTGGATCTCGATCGGGCCACAGGGCTGCGCATCACGTGGAGTGATGGCCGCGAGTCCTTTTACTCGGTCGCCCATCTTCGAAAGTGGAGTCCGTCGGCCGAGGCCCGGGAAACGCGGGACGAGTTGCAGTCAAATCCGCTTGCGGTGTTGCCCGCTGGCGGCTCAACAGCAGCCGACCTGCGAGCCGAGTCGATCGAAATGGTGGGCAACTATGCCGTGCGGATCATTTTCTCAGACGGCCACCGCACGGGCCTGTACTCCTGGGACTGGCTGCGCCAGATTGACGAAAGCTCAGATAGTCAGACTCCCACGGAGCGTGACCAGGGCGGTGATTCGGCATGACCCTGATCGAAGTGCTGCCTGCGCCGCCACCGGAAGCGCCCGAGGTTCCGCATCCACAGGCGCTGTGGGCGCAACTCACACCCGGCGACGACACCGCCAGCCGCACCGTCAATCACGTGTCGAATGTCGAATATGTGCGATGGCTGGACCAACTGGGCCAACTCCACATGAACACGCTGGGTTGGAAGGCTGAAGATCTACTGTCCAGTGGTGCAATGTGGTTCGTGGCACGACACGAGATTGATTACCGCCTTGAAGCACGAGCAGGCGAACGGTTGATCGCCGCCACGTGGGTACGCAACCTGCGACGGGTCAAATCGTGGCGCGATGTCATAGTGTGGCGTCCAGCTGATGACGGCTGGAAACTCGTCTGCACGGCGACAACCTTGTGGGTGCACGTCGATCTTCAGTCACGCAGAGGTACACGTCCGCCGGAGGACATGGTGGCAGCACTGCAACCGTTGGGCGCCGCTGCACCGCCGTGGGCCGGCGGCGCGGACCGACGAGCCTAGGCCATCAGCATGTCTCGGAGAATCGCCAGTCCTTCGGTCAACTTGACGTGGTCGCAGGCGTAACTCAGTCGGAAGTGCGTGTCAGTTGCGCTGAAAACGGCGCCGGGAATGATCAGCACATTGCGTCCCACAGCGCGTTCGGCGAACTCGGTGGCCGTGCAGCCAAGTGCCTCAGGCACTTTGACCCAGGCGTAGAAGGCGCCATGGGCATCGGCAATCTCGGTGATGTCCTCGAAGGCTTCGACGACCATGTCACGACGTTGGGCGTATTGAGCCACCGTTTCGGACATGTCCACGTCGAAAGCGCCGACACAAGCAGCCTGCGTCAGTGAAGGCGCGCAGACGTAGGTGTACTGCTGGAACTTCGCCATTTCAGCAATGAGCCACGACGGCCCCGCCGCATACCCCAGCCGCCACCCGGTGCAGCCGTAGTTCTTTCCCAAACCGCGAATGAGCAGCATGTCACTGCCACGACGTGCAGGGCTTGGGAATTGACCGTCCTGTTTGGCTTCGCCGTAACAGAACAGATCGTAGATCTCGTCACACACAAGCAGGACGCCACGTGACGTACACAGGTCGTAGAGGTCGTCGACATCCTGCTGCGACAGCACGACGCCTGTGGGGTTCGCCGGTGTGTTGGCCAGCACGATGCGGGTGTTATCGTTGATCAGCGGCTCGACACGCTCGGCCGTCATGCGAAAGTCCGGCGCTGTATCGCAGGTCACCATGCGGCCACCGAACATGGGGCCCAGGTTGGGATAGATCACGAAGTAGGGATCTGGAATGATCGCTTCATCTGTGTCGTTCATGACGGCCATGAACGCCAATTGCAAGGCGCCACTGGTGCCGCTGGTGATCAGCAGATCGGTGTCGTCGCCAAATGACCAACCCACATCACGCGTGAGATGTGTGCGAGTGGCGTGCAGCAGGTCGTCTGCACCCGCCGTAAGCGTGTAGCAATTGCGATCGGCGCGGATGGCGTCGATCGCCGCGTCCTTGAGTACATCCGGCACCGGGAAGTCCGGTTGCCCGATGGAGAAGTTGATCGGGTTGTCGAGTTGGGCGCCGAGTTGAAAGACGCGACGGATACCCGACACGTCGACCGCCGCCACGCGTACGCCAAGCAGGCGATCGGCCGAGAGCTTCGACATGCGTCAGCCCTCGTCAGTGGTGGCTTCGGTCTCGGTGCCTTCTGCAGCCTCGCCGTCGCCGTCGATTTCCTTCTTCGCCTTCTTAGTCACGATCTTGATGCTGCGCACCTTCACGATGCCCAAGGGCGAATCGTTTTCGTCAAACTCGCCCAGTTCGGTGAGCTTGGCAATACGTTCGTGGCGCTTCAGCACGTTGCGATGCTGGTTGAGGCCGACGGGCTTGGTCTTGAGGCTACGGTGAAGGCTCATTGGTCTGTATCCAGCGATCGAGATAACGATCAGAAAGGTCGGTGGTTCCCCCGGATGCTTTCCAGCGTCGGCCTACGTCGCGGATCCGACCGTCCAAGGCCTGATAGTCCGCAGTCTGCGAGGACGACGAGTCAAGTCCGGGGAGGGCGAGGACTCGGTCGAGTCGCGTATTGTGACCGGGAAAGACCGCCGCATCAAGCCCAAGCTCCCTGCAATAGGCAGCCAAGCGTCTGGCGCCCTCTGGACGGGTCTCCGCAAGCACAAAATACCACTGCCCGGATTGCCGCGGCTCGACTTGTGGCGGGGTCTCTTCCCCATCGCCTGTGGCGGCAACGAGCGGATCCACGACCTGCCCTGGTGGCCGTAAATGCCCTGTATTGCCGGAGTTGATCTCTTGTGGCGTCCCGCTGGAGGCCCCAATCCACCATGCAGCAACGACGAGAAGCACCAGAACCAAGGCGCCGACGATGATCCCACCGGCGGGCAATCGAAAACTCGCGCCTGGTTGGAGGCGGTCACCCAAAGTTTGTTGATGGTCTCGCTGCTGCCCTTCTTTGCTCAAGCGCTGCCTAGACAGTTCGTACAGCGTGTTGGATCGCCGTTTCATGTCGTGGTCCCCACGACTGAGGCCATCGCATGCTGCTCGGTGTGCGACAGACTGATGGCCCAGCTGGTCACACCCATGTCGGCGGCGACCTTGGCGGCTTCGCCAGACATACACACCGTGGGTTGCCCGCCAGGTTTCCGCTCAATGCCCACGTCAGTCCACGAGATGCCGCCGGCCCATCCAGTGCCCAGTGCCTTGAAGACGGCTTCTTTGGCCGCGAAGCGCGCCGCGTAGTGCTCGCAGCGACGCCTTCCTCCGGCTTCAGCGTCGCAGCGTTCAGTGGCCGTGAACACGCGCTGCAGAAAGGCATCGCCATGCGTCTCGAGCATCGATTCGATGCGCGAGATGTCTACCAAGTCGACGCCGTGAAGCATGGGCATGCTGGGAGTCTAAGACATGGCGTCTGACACCGCTACAGCGGTGAACGACACCGTCCCCTCACCATCCCCTACCCTCCACCCTATGGCGATCGACATTCGAATCTCCGACGGCCCCTGCCCCACCACCACAGACACCCACACCCCACCCCACCCCTCCAGCGCGGGCGCCCAAGCCATCTTTGTCGGTCGAACCCGAGCCGAAACCCACCCCGCACACGGCCCACTGACAGCACTCGACTACGACATGCACGAACCGCTCGTCCGAAGCGTGCTGACAAAACTCGCCACCGACGCCATCGAACACCACGACGCACTGCACGTGCACATCACCCACGCCAAAGGCACAGTCCCCGTGGGCGAAGCAAGCATCTGCATCGAAGTGCACGCCGCCCACCGCAACGAAGCCTTCAATGCCTGCCGCATGCTGATCGACGAACTCAAAACACACGCCCCCATCTTCAAACACGAACGCTGGGCCAATGCCGAAACCTGGGCCACCGGCACCCCACCACCTGGTGCGACCACATGAACCGCCGACTCCTGTGGACCGGCCTGCTGTGCGTACTCTCGCTGTGGCTGACCGCCGTAATGGCGGCAGGCATGGCCGCCGCGATCGTCTTCACGCACCTGCCGCCACTGGAACCCACAGCTGCCGTATTCGAAGGCCTCGCCCAGCCCTTTCAAGCACGGCTCATCGCAGGCATCGCCACCGATCCGGCCTTTCGCATCGCTGACGGCGTGCAACTGGTGTGCCTGCCCCTGTCGCTCGTACTGTTCTTCCTGCTTGAAGCCAAAGCGATCCGCCGAGAAAACGCATCCCCCAAACTGGTACACGTACGGGTTGCCCTGATCCTCTTGGCGGGAGGATTGGTGATTGGACGGAAGTTGACCATTGGACTCCAGATGGACGCCCACCTGCAGACCGAACGCGCGGCCGCTGCGGCCGGCAACTTCGATCTTGCCATCTCCGCCCAGAACGCCTTTCTCGAGTTACACCCGACCGCAGCCCACCTGTGGGAAGCCAGTACCGTCGTCGTCCTAGCCATCTTTGTGCTCCATGTCTGGGCTGTGGTGAAGGACGCATGAGCACCACGACATGAGCGCAAAAAAGCACATCGAGCCCATCCCTGCCTCCAAAGCCGCGAAGGACCGCGCACGACGCTTGTTCACAGCGCTCAAGACCGCCAACCCAGACGCGCACTGCGAACTCACCTACACCAACCCCCACGAGCTGCTCTTCGCCGTAATCCTGTCCGCCCAGACCACGGACGTCGCCGTCAACAAGGCCACCCCTGCACTCTTCAAGGCCTTTGCCACCCCCGCCGACTTCGCGGCCGCGGGCCCCGAAGGCATTCAGCCATACATCACATCCATCGGGCTCTTTCGAAACAAGTCCAAGTCACTGGCCACGTGTGCGCAGCAACTCGTAGACGACCACGGCGGCGAAGTGCCCGACGACTTCGGCGCACTGTTGGAACTCCGCGGCGTCGGCCGAAAAACCGCCAACTGCGCCCTGGGCGAAATCTTCGGTCGCACCGAAGGCGTGGTGTGCGACACACACGTCCAACGACTCGCCCATCGCTTTGCACTGACCACTGAAACAAAACCCGAACGCATCGAAGCCGACCTGATGGGCCTGTTCCCGCCGGCCAAATGGCCGCTGCTGGCACACCTGCTCATTTTCCACGGCCGACGCTGCTGTCCCGCCCGTGGCCCACACCCGGAGAACGCCGTGTGCCGAACTTTTGGTGACGCCTCATGCGCTCAACGCATGGCGTCAGCCAGCTAGCGTTCAATGACCATGCCGAAGCCGTCATCCGCGGTGGCATAGGCCACACCACGACCGAGCACCAGTGGCGTGATCGTCAACACCGGGCCACCCAATCGCACCGACATGGTCGACGCACCCAACAGCGGATCCACAGCATTCCCAGAAACGGCCACAAGCCCGCGAGGAACATCAGTCAGGACTTCCGGCGGCAACAGGCG
>Ga0315336_1001378_pt1 | contig 48132 bp, 33 predicted proteins | sample ASW5metaG_FD_204512 | JGI IMG/M metagenome (GOLD analysis project Ga0315336, IMG submission 204512) | Ammonia-oxidizing marine archaeal communities from Monterey Bay, California, United States - ASW #5 | ecosystem: Environmental > Aquatic > Marine > Intertidal zone | place: USA: California...
TGGTACTTCTGGCGAGCGATCTGGCCGAGTCTGCGACACAGCGTCAGTCCTGCCTACGCGGCGCTGACCATCGAACAGGGCAGCCCGTCTCTGAAAAACAGTTTGCTCAGCCTGCTGCTGTTCCGCGGCCGACGTCGGCAGCTTTCCGCTCCCGTTTATCAAGCTATCGAGCAACAAGCGGCCCAACGGTTGTCGCAGGTTGCGTTGGATTCGTCGATCGACCGATCTATCTTGTTGCGGCTGGGATCCGCGTTGGTTGCCGTGGTGGCGCTCTGCGCATTGTATTGTCTGGTATTCTCTCCGCCCAAGAAACTGGTCGCCTCGGTCGGTCGCGTGCTGATGCCGTGGGCAAACATTGCCGTGCCCAGCCGCGTACAAATCGACGACGTCCAGCCGGGAAGTACCTCGGTCGCCCAGGGCGGGCAACTGACCGTCTCGGCCGAAGTGCTGGAGCTGGCCTCGGATGAAACGGTCCGCTTGCTTTACTCCACGGCCGATGGGCAACTCCTCGATCAAATGGTGCCGATGTCGTCTGCCTCGGGGGGCGTCCGCTTTCGAGGCCAACTGCCCGGCAAGCGTCAGTTCGGCAGCGCCACTGGCGTGCAACAGAAACTGAGCTATTGGATCGAAGCCGGCGACGCCCGCTCGCCCCGGTACCAGATCGACGTATTCGCTCACCCGACGCTGGTCATTCAGCGACTCCGCTATGACTACCCGGCCTACACCGGTTATGAATCGCGCGAGGTCGAAACAACCGGCGACCTACGGGCCTTGGAAGGCACTCGGGTAACGCTCGAAGCGTTGGCGAACCAGCCGATTCGTTCCGCGCACGTCGATTTTCAGGCTGACGGTCGGCACGATGTCAAAATGAGCTCTGAAGAGCAACTTGTAACCGCCACTTTTCCGCTGGAGCTGCGGCCCGACCGTCGGACACCTCGGTTCAACAGCTACGTGCTCAAGTACACCACTACCGACGGCCACACCAACCCCGACCCGCCCAAGTATCGCATCGAGGTGATTCCCGATTACGCACCCGAGATTCAGCTGCTGGCCCCGGAAGCAGAATTGCTGGAAGTGGGCCTTCACGAACAGGTGCAGATCGAACTGGAAGCACGCGATCCCGATTTTTCCTTGAGCAACGTCGCGCTGCGGGGCACCGTCGACGAGAGGCCCATTGAAGGGCCAACATTGCTTGCGGAGCTTCACACCGGCCGATTCGTCGGCACCGCGCGGTTCACGCCTGATGAGCTTGGGCTGCAGGTGGGCGATCTGCTCGAGTATTGGGGCGAAGCTGTCGACAACCGGCAGCCGGAGCCGAATCGGGCCTCCACCGAGCATCGCCAACTGCGAGTCGTTCAGCGCGACGATCAGCCTTCCGAAGGCGAGCGACAAGAACAGGGCGACAACCAACAACCCGGTGCCGAGCAACCCGACGAAGGCCAGCAACAGCAGGACGACCAAGGTGGCGAAGAAGGAGGAGAACAAGGCGGCGAAGCGGGACAAGCCGGCGAGAATGATCAACCTTCCGGCGACGCTGGCCAAGAATCGGGCCAAGGCGAAGCGGGCGATGCGGGTGGAGAAGGCGAGCCGCAAGCAACCGAGGGCCAGCAAGAACAACCGCAACCTGGCGGAGAGTCGGGCGAGTCTTCCCAGGAGGGTCAGAACAGTCAAGACGAAAACGGCTCGGCAGCAGGTGGAGAGGGTGAAAACTCCTCGGCGAATCAAGGCGACTCGTCCGACGGCCAACAAAACCAACCGGGCCAAGGTCAAGAAAACGGCGAGCCAGGCGGCGAGCGCTCTGGCGACAATTCTGGCGGCGATGCCGGTCAGGCCGAAAAGGTCTCTTCCGCAGGCGACGATGACGCGAACGCATTCCATCGCCTTGCCGAACATTTCGACGAACAAGATGCCAACAACGGAGAAGCGGGCGATAGACAACCTGGCGAGCAGCAGTCCGGCGAGGCGGGCGACAACCAATCAGCCGGCCCTGCCGCAGGTGATCAGGCTGAGGGTGGTGAACAACCTGACGGCAGTGAGCAGGCCGACGGAGGAGAACAAGCCGACGGAGACGAACAAGGTGCCCCAGGAGCCGAGCAGGATCGCAGCTCCCAGGGATCCGGTGCCGAGCAAGACGATCCCGGGCAGCCTCAAGACGATTCCCAAACCAACGACCAGGGCCAGCAAGATGAAACTGCGCCCGGCGGTGAAATGTCTCGCGAACAAGGCCCGCCTGGCGCTGGAGACCAACCGGGCGAGAACCAAGGCTCGCCCGATCCATTGGGCGACAAACGGCCCAACGACAAGCCGAGCGCAGACCCGGCCGACCGTCCGCAGGGCGACGATCAAGAGCCAGCCGGCCAAGGCGAAGGCCACCATGAATCCGATTCGCAATCGTCCCAAGGTGGAGACCGTTCCGGCGGCGGTCAGGAAGGTGCGGGACAGCAGGCCGATTCTGAGGGGACCGGCGCCGCTGGCGAGAACCAGGCGGCCGACGACGGAGCGGGCCAGGCCGACCAACCAGGCGCAGGTGAAGCGGGCACGCGCCCCGGCGACAAGCAACCGGCCGACTCTCCCACCGGCCAGGCAGGCGAAGATCAACCAGGCGCTGGCAGCCAGTCAGCCGAGGGCACCGGCGACAAGCCGGGCGGCGCCGAGCAGGGTGATCAACCAAACCAAGGCGATCAACCAGACCCGTCGGACGGCGCTAACCAAGACCCGTCCGCCGCGAAGCCCGGCGCCGGTTCGCAGCAAGCTTCTGCTGAGAACGGCAGTGAACCGAATCAACAAGACGCGTCCCAATCCAGCGGACAATCGCCACCCTCAGGTGGTGGCAGTGGCGGCGACCCCGCACGCCCGGCCGCCAGCGAGCCGGAACCGGGCGACGCGGCCAATCTCGAATATGCCCAAAAGAAAACCGACCTGATCCTCGATCGGCTCGAAGACCAGCTGCGCAAGCAAGAGGTCGATCGCTCGATGCTGGAAAAGCTCGGCTGGAGCCAGGAGGAATTGCGACGATTCGTCGCTCGCTGGAAGAATCTTAAACGCGAAGCGGCCGGCGACACGGCCGCTGCCGCCGCTGCGCAAGATGAGCTGGACGCGGCCCTACGCAGCCTGGGCCTGCGCAAAAACCGCCGCACTGGCTTCCAGGCCGATAGCCCAATCGACGAACTTCGCGACTTGCAAGAGGCCTACCGAGGCCGCACGCCACAGGAATACGTTGAGCAAGTCCGGGCGTACGTCAAAGGCACCGCGGCCGCACGGAAAGATGATTGATCGACCCCGTGCAAAAACCCCGTAGCCGGATTCTCAAGAATTCAGTCTCGCCGACCATCTCTCCCCAAATAGATCAGCCACGACCATTATGACCTTCACCACTCCCCGCTATCTAGTTGCCTTTCACCCCAAGCAAATTCCGCATCATTTTGTGGATGTGCTGATCATCGGCGGGGGGATCGCTGGGATGCGGGCCGCGATGGCGATCGATCCGCGGCTCTCCGCGCTGATCGTTACCAAAGACCGCCTCCAGGAATCGAATAGTACTTACGCACAGGGCGGCATCGCCGGCGTGCTTTCCCCCGAGGATCGATTCGAGGACCACGTTCGAGATACGCTCGACGCCGGGGCCGAGATATGTGATGCCGACGTCGTGCGGATGGTCGTCCGCGAAGCGCCCGGGCACATCCGCCAGTTGATCGAGTGGGGAACGGTGTTCGATCGCGAGCAGGGCGAGCTGCTGCTGGGTCGCGAAGGAGGGCATAGCCGTCCCCGCATTATCCACGCACTGGGCGACGCCACCGGACGCGAGATCATGCGGGCGATGATCGAGCGGGCTCGCTCCGAACTTTGCGCCCAGATCTGGCAAGACACTTTTACAATCGATCTGTTAACTCACCAGGACGAATGTTGCGGAGCGCTGGTTTGGCATCAGCACCATGGCAAGACATTCGTCTGGGCCAAGCAAACGATTCTCTGCACGGGCGGCGCGGGACAAATCTATCGCGAAACGACCAACCCGCTAGTCGCCACCGGCGACGGGCAAGCGATCGCCTATCGGGCAGGCGCGGAGCTGCTGGACATGGAGTTCGTCCAGTTCCATCCAACCGTCTTGTACATTGCCGGCAGCAACCGCAGCCTGGTTACCGAAGCGATGCGCGGCGAAGGGGCCCTCCTAGTCGACTCAACCGGCCAACGGTTTATGCCCGATTACGACGAGCGTGCCGAGCTCGCCCCGCGCGACATCGTCAGCCGGGCCATTGTCGATCGGATGGAAGAAACCCGTCAGCCGTGCGTCTTCCTCGATCTGAACCATCTCGACTCGCAGAAGATCAAACAGCGCTTTCCGGGGATTACCAAAAACTGCTCGGAGTTTGGCATCGACATCGGTAAAGACCGCATCCCGGTTCGGCCCGGCGCCCACTACATGATTGGCGGCGTACAGGTTGGCCACGACGGGCAGACCACGTTGCCCCGGTTGTGGGCAGCGGGGGAAGTGACCAGCAGCGGCCTGCATGGCGCAAACCGGCTCGGCTCGAACAGCTTGCTGGAGGGCCTGGTCTACGGAGCCCATGCTGGCGAAGCCGCCTCCGCGGCAGCGCTGGAGATACCCGATACCTTCCAGGCGATCCCTCTGGAAAACGCCCCCAGCCAGCCCGCCGGCGAGCAGCTCGATTTGATGGACGTGCGTAATTCGCTCAAGAGCCTGATGTGGCGGGCGGCGGGTGTCCACCGCGACGGCCAGCGGTTGGCCGAGGCCCTGGAGTCGATCGACCGCTGGTGCCACTACGCCCTGACCCACCAGTTCGATGCCCCTGATGGCTGGGAACTGCAAAACATGCTGACCGTCTCTCGGATGGTCATCGACGCGGCACTTCTTCGCGAAGAGTCTCGGGGGGTCCATCTGCGAACCGATTTCGCCGTTCCCCAAGCTGACTGGCAAAGGCGATGCAAAATCGTGCGACAAGGCGACGCATGACCGTCTGACTGCGTCGCCGGGTGTTTTTGGCCTTTTCCAGTATTTCCCCGGGGCCGGTGCGAACCGCTTCGATCTGCGTGCCGTACGGTCCGGTATAGACAACCCCTGGGCTGTCGGATTACCTTCTACGCATCCCCCCACGTATCCCACCGTCACGGCAGCTCTCGGTTGCAGCCTGTGCGACCTGCCCGCCGACCGCTTGGCCCTCGCCTCGGCGCCCTCGCCTCGGCCATGCCATCCAAGTCGCAACGATCGCCAATCCACCGGAGTAGAATGACCGATGAGCCCTTCATCGCAGCTTGAGCCACAGCCGGTCGCCTCGGCCACGCCAGCCGGCGAGCCGATGATCGAGGCCCTCGGCCTCTCGAAATACTATGGCAGCTTTGCTGCCTCGCGCGACGTGACCTTCTCGGTCAACAAGGGCGAAGTGGCCGCGTTTCTTGGGCCCAATGGTGCCGGCAAGAGCACGACGATGAAGCTGTTGACTGGCTACCTAGCCCCCTCGGCCGGCACCGCCAGAATCGCCGGCTTCGACGTCGCCACCCAACGCATCGAAGCGACTCGCCGACTCGGCTATCTGCCAGAGAACGGCCCGCTCTACGCCGACATGACGCCCCGCAGTCTGCTGACGTTTTTCGGCAATGCCCGAGGCCTGACAGGCACGACGTTGGAAGAGCGGCTCGGCGCAGTGATCGAAACATGCAATCTCGCCGCGGTGATCGGCAAACCGATCGGCAAACTGTCCAAGGGTTTTCGTCAACGGGTCGGCGTCGCGCAGGCGTTGCTGCATGATCCTGAGGTGCTGATTCTCGACGAGCCAACTGCCGGGCTCGATCCCAACCAGATTAGCGAAGTCCGCAAAATGCTTCGCGAGTTAGGCGAGTCAAAGACTATTCTGCTTTCGACCCACATCTTGCAGGAAGTCGAAGCGATGTGTAATCGAGTCGTCTTTATTCACGAAGGCCGACTGGTCTTCGACGGCACCCCCGACCAGCTCGGCAGTCAGCAACGTGACCTGGACGAGCGTTTTCAAGAACTCACCAGCCAAACGTAAACACTATGAACTGGACCGTACTGAAATCGATTTTCAAGCGCGACTTCGTCAGCTATTTCTCGAGCCCCACGGGCTACGTTTTTATCTGCGTGTTTGTCGTTCTCAGCTCGCTGGCTACTTTTTGGCCTCCCGATTTTTTTTCCAGCAATCTGGCGAATCTCGATCAACTCAGCCGTTGGCTACCGTTCATCATGCTGGTGTTTATCCCGGCGATTACGATGAGCATCTGGGCCGAGGAACGCCGCCAAGGGACCGACGAGCTACTACTGACCATCCCGGCGAGCGACTTTGACGTTGTGCTCGGTAAGTATCTGGCGGGGGTCGCCACCTTTACCGTCTCGCTGCTGTTCTCCGCCTTTTCCATCTTTCTGGTGTTCCAATGGGGGTTGGGTCAGCCTGACGTGGGGCTGTTTATCAGCACCTACATCGGCTACTGGTTCATCGGCATCGCGATGATTGCCATCGGCATGGTCGCGTCGTTTATTACTGATAACCTGACCGTCGGGTTTATCCTTGGTACCTTGTTCAATTTGCCTCTGGCGATGTTCGGGGTTGCCGACTGGTATCTGAAGAACCCGGCCATTGCTCAAACCGTCAGACAGTGGAGCGCGCTGGAGCAATTCCGCGATTTCGAGCGCGGCGTGATCAGCTTGGGCGGGTTGACCTACTTTGTGATGATCGCTGCAGTGATGGTCTACCTGAGCATGGTGCTTATCGGCAGAAGGCATTGGCAGGCGCGTCAGAATGGCGGCGAGATGCTGGGCCACTATCTTGTGCGAACCTTGGCCCTGCTGGTGCTGGCTATCGGCTTGACCCAATACGTCCGCAATCACAATTGGGTCCGGGCCGACATCAGCAGCGAGCAACTCAGCTCGCTTTCGGACGATACGCTCCAGCTGCTGAGAGAACTGCGCAACGACGACGACGCTCGCACCATCAACGTCGACGCCTACGTCAGCCCCCAGGTGCCGACCGAATACGCCGCCACCAAGCTTAATTTTCTCTCGACGCTCCAAGAGCTGCAGGCCTTGAGTGGCAACAAAATTAAGGTCGCCCTGCACGAGATCGAAAACTACGGGCCGGAAGCGATTCTGGCTGAGACGACCTATGGGATCACGCCTCAAGCGGTGGTCGTTACCAGTGGCAGCGAACGCTCGTCCGAAGAGCTGTTTCTGGCCGCGGCCATCTCCTCCGGGCCAGACAACGTGGTGATCCCATTTGTCGACAAGGGCATACCAGTTGAGTACGAATTGGTCCGCTCAATCTCGACCGTCTCGCAAACTACTCGGCTGAAGCTCGGCGTGGTCGATCCGGGAGGCCTGATTATGGGCTCCCCGCAATCGCGGCAGAGCGAATGGCCTCTGATCACGGAACTGCGCAAGCAATACGATCTGGGCAGTCGACCGGTCGATCTGTCCAAGCCAATTGGCGATCATTACGACGTACTGCTGGCAATTCAGCCTTCGATGCTCGGCCACCAAGAATTGGATCACCTGGTCGACGCGGTCCGCGCCGGCACGCCCACTGCCATTCTGGAAGATCCGCATCCACACTACTACCCGCAAGAAATTCCCGCTACGTCGGAGCCGAAGCAATCTCGCATGAGCATGTTTGGCGGCGGCGCGCCGGAACCTAAGGGAGACATCCAACAGCTGTGGCGGACGCTGGGTATCCGCTTCGATCCGATCGAGATTGTCTGGCAAGCCTATGCGCCGGATAAGAGCGTCCGGTCCAATGCCGACGAGCAATGGGTCTTCATCGACGAAGGCAACGGTGCGCAATTTCCGTTCAATCCAGACAACGCAATCTCCGCGGGACTCAACCAGCTGCTGCTGATCTATCCGGGGTCGCTCGTCAAGGATCAAGACTCCCCGCTAACCTTCGAGCAGCTGGCCGTCACGGGACACGACCGCTCGGGCACCGTCGAGACGATGCAGCTCCGCCGCCGGCAGCGGAATTCGCAAGTTCTCAACCGCCAGCTGACCTCCGCGTCCTACATCCTCGCCGCCCATATCTTCGGCACGCTACCTGAGGACGATCTGCTGCTCGATCAAGAAGCTGAAGACAAGATCGATGACAACGACGGAGAGGGAGACGAGAACGAAATCGACTTGGCCGACATAGCCGAGGCGACGAGCGCCGAAACAGGTCCGCAGATCAACGCCGTGGTGGTGGCTGACATCGACTGGATTTTGCCCGACTTTTTCTTTATTCGCCAAAGCGGTGACAACGAGTTCTTGCCCGCCACTCAGAATGTCACCTTTATTTTGAACGTTGTCGACGCCCTGGCAGGCGAAGCTCGGTTCCTCTCGATCCGCAAACGGACACGCCAGCATCGCACGCTGACCAAAATCGATCAGGCGACCAAGATGTACCGCGATAATGCGGTTGAAGATCAGGAAGAATTTGTCAAAGAAGTCGAAACCAAGCTCCTCCAAGCCCAGCAACGGTTCGAGGCCCAGATCGCGGAAGTTGAAAACCGCAAAGGGCTTAGCGCCACCGCGATTGAACAGTTGATCTCAAGAGTCCGAGCCCGCGAACAAGATCGCTTGCAGGCGGAGATCAAGGCGATCGAAAGCGAGCGCAATCGCAAAGTGAAACAGATTCGCTACCAAATGGAACAGGATGTTCGCTCGGTACAGGACCTGTACAAAATGTACGCCATTCTGATTCCGCCGATCCCGCCGCTGCTGGTTGCTCTGTTTGTCTTCTTCCGCCGCCGCGAAGCCGAGCGAGAAGGCATCTCGCAAGAAAGGCTGCGGTAGGCGACGTCGCTTGGTAAGAGGGAATTGATAGCCATGAACCGAATGAGTGGGAAAGAACCGACATGACCGAGATGGGCAAGACCATGCTGTTTGTCGCCGTGGCCGTGATCGCACTGCTGGGCGGATTTGTGATCGACACGGGTGGAAAATCGTACGATGTGCAGGAAGACATCGGCAAACTGCTCAACGAATTCGATAGCGACACGCCTAAGGAACTACGGATCGTCAAATTCGACGCGGCCACCGCCGAGACGCACCAGTTCGAAGTTGCCGAGCAGGATGGGCTGTGGGTCATCCCTTCCAAGCAAGACTACCCGGCCGACGCGGCCCGACAGATGGGCGAGGCAGCCAACTGCCTGATGGACTTGGAAATCTTGCGCATCGCCGCGGAATCGGCCAATCAGCATCAGGAGTTGGGCGTGGTCGATCCCTCGTCTTCCAATCTGACGACCAGCGCTCAGGGCGTCGGCATCCGAGTGGAAATGGTCGACGGCAATGGCGAATCGCTTACCGATATGATCATCGGCAAGGGCGTGAAAGACGCCGAGGGGCAATACTACATCCGCAACGCCGATCAAGACGTCGTCTACGTCGTTCAGCTCGATCCCGAAAAACTCTCCACTCGATTCGAGGATTGGATCGAAGACGACCTGCTGCAACTCAATCCAATGGATATCCGTCGCGTGCTGGTCAAAGACTACTCCGCCGAGCTACGCCCGGCCTTGACGCCGGACGGGCGCATTCAGATGCAAGTCGGCTGGGACCGCCGAGGGGAGATGACGCTGCGCTACGACGATCAAGAGTCGAAGTGGCTGCCCGAATTGTTGCAAGAGTTCGATCCCAATGAGAACAAACTGGTCAACTATTCACTCGGCGAAGAGCAGCAGCTCAATGAAGATGCACTGAGCAAGCTGCGCAACGGCCTGGACGATTTGGTGATTGTCGACGTGGAGCGCAAGCCGGAGGGATTTTCCGCAGACTTGAAGGCTGGGAGCGATTTTCTAAACGACGGCGAAGCGGCGACTAGTCTGGCCACGCTGGGCTTTGCGCCGGTCGGCGGCGATGCCGAAATCCTTTCCAGCGAAGGGGAGGTCATCTGCTCGCTGGCCAATGGAGTGGAGTACGTCCTGCGGTTCGGCAATCTGCAACTCGACGGCGAGCAATCCTCCGACGCTTCGACCAATGACGAGACAGAGCCGTCTGACGACGAAAACACCGACATCACTCGCTACCTGTTTGTGATGGCTCGCTTCAACGACAGTCTGATCCCTGCCCCCGAACAGCAAGAGTTGCCACCCCTGCCCGAAGACGATTCAGAAGCAACCGAAACTGCTGAGACCGACGTGGAAGACGAATCGGCCGACACAGACGGCGAATCTACTGAGGCCGCCTCTGAGATCGCCACAGACGAGGAATCTATGGAGGCTGCGGATGGCGAGTCTACTGAGCAGTCGGAAGAGCCCGACGAGCCGAGCGAACGGGAAAAGGTGCTCGCCGAGCGCGAGCAAATCGAGAAAGAAAACCAGCGGCTGCGCGACGAACACCAGGAAAAAATCGACGCCGGCAAAGAGCGCGTCCAACAGCTTAACGAACGGTTCGGCGATTGGTACTACGTGATCCCCAACAACGTCTACGAACAAATTCACCTCAGCCGCGAGCAGGTCATCCAAGCCAAAGAAGAAGCTGAGAGCGACGACGCCAACCCCGGCAACCAGATACCCGGCCTGCCCAATCTACCGATCGGCAATCCGCAGTAGGCCCCGCGCTGGCGCTTCAAGCCGGTGATGGCAACCTCCGGGTTTCATTGGGTTGAATATCTGAGCATGCTCAGCCCAGGGCAAGTTGCACACCGTTGAGCCAATGTATTAGGTTTTCTCTGCCGGCGTGCTAGAGAACGCGTGATTGCGCAGTCTTGAAGATCGCTCTAGGCCGGTGCCGGATCCCTCAGGCAAGCGTCGAATTCTGCTCGCAGCGAATCGGCATCGATGCTCTTGTTCGCAGCGATAGCCACGATCTGTGTTCTTGGTGTTCGATCGCCCCACTGGTCAAGCAACATGACGTCTGTCCTCCGACCCACAACCTGCAGCACGGCTCGTCGCTGCGGTTCTTCGACGGAGTAGATGACTCCCTTGCACCGATAGACGCAGCCCGGCAATCTTTCTCGCACAAACTCCTCCAATGCTTCGAGCGACATCGGTTTCTCAGATTCGTAGCTCCAAGTGTTAAAGGTTTGACCGTGATCGCGCGGATGACCGTGGTTTCCTCGTGCCGGCGTGGACGCTCCCTCGTAACGTGACGGATCGAATCGGCCGACTGAGAGCAGAATCTCCAACGGGACGTCACAGTGCGAGGCTTCAACAATTCGCACCCGACTGAGGCACTCCTCAATCCAAGCCCACACTTTCTTGATCTGTTCCGGACCGGCTAAGTCTACTTTATTCAAGATCACCATATCCGAGTAGCCAACCTGCAACAGCTTAAGCTCTTGAAGGTCCGGATATTCGGGATGGGCGAAGACCTGATCCGCATCGACGACACAGGTGATACTGTCGAGCCGAATCCGATCGCGAAACTTCGTATCGACAAAGGTCATTGCAATCCCCGAAGGGTCGGCCACACCACTCGCTTCGAGCAGAACGTACTCGACCGATTCCGGCCGGCTGAGCACCTCTTCGATTGTTTCGATCAGGTCGTCGCGAACCTGGCAGCAGACGCAGCCGTTCGCCAGGCTGATCACGTCGTCTTGAACACCAACGACCAGTTCAGCGTCGATGTTGATGTCCCCGAAGTCATTCACAAGCACCGCGACCTTCAGTCCGTGGTCACCATTGAGAATACGATTGAGTAACGTTGTCTTACCCGCGCCGAGAAAGCCCGTGAGGATGGTTACAGGAACGGCTGCAAGGCCAGTCGCAGGCTGATCGTGAAACTCCATGGCTACGCTCGAAGGTGTGTAGATTGACTGCGAAAAAACGAGCCCCGTCACCGCATTGGGCACAGTGACGGGGCTGCAATAAGCTTTCGTCCTGCCCGGTATCAGTTGCCGCCGAGTTTGTTCAACTGGTCAACGTCCACTCTCATCGGATTGGGAAGTTTCGTGATCGGCTCGCGATAGACATCGGCCGGCATGTACTTTCTCGGATCGATTTCATTATCGCGAGTCGCTTGCTCTTGCTGTTCTTCCCGCGGAATCGTCGGTTGCGGAATTTCCAACGTCGCCGGCAGATTGCCGTCCTCGTCACCGAACAATTTGTCCAGTGGCGGCATGTTCTGTCCTGCAAGATCGGGCAGCACTGCCGAGCGGGTCCAGATGGCGTCCTTGGTAACATTGACAACCTGCACGTCGGGTGCTCCGAAGCCAAACATGCCATCCCAGTGAGACCGCACACCAGCGATCACTTCACAGAGGGTGTCTTCGTCATATTCAAGATGCGTCGTCATGCCGATCCGTGGATTGATCTGCTTGATCATATACCCCAGAGCATAGTGGGGCGTGTGGTGCGTATCGACCGTGTAGTTGTAAATGAAGGGAGGGACCCCGTATTTCTGGGAAATGAGATTCCCCGTATCGGTCTGGCATTCGCAGACAAAAACGTCAACCCCTTTGGCGTACTTCAACGTGAGTTCGTCGGGTCGACCGTCACCGGTCCACACGAAGCTCAAACCGTTCCAGTCCAGCCGGTAGGCGCTAGCCCCATCCTTTGCGTGAGAGCGCCGCCAGTGTCGCACGGTCACGCCATTCTTTTCATAGCAGATGCCGTTTTCGTCCTTCCAGTCGAACTCGTTGACCTCGACTTCGTAGCCGTCGCCGATGGGAAACACGCTGAAGGCATCCAAATGCCATTTGAGCATCTGCTTCATGCCGTCGATCATCGCTTGGGTACCCATTTCCGGCGTACGTCCGGAGGGGCCGTGAACTCGTAACGGTTTCTTCCACCCTCCCGCCCAGGCACGGAACGGATACAGGTAGGGAATCTCTCCGAAGTGGTCAACGTGCAGGTGCGTCAGAAAAATGTCGTTGACCAACTGAAACTGCACGCCCATCCCAATGATGTTCCGGAGACAGCCGGGACCGAAGTCGAAGAAGAACCGATCACCGTTCCCCAGTTCCACCATGATGCAGGTTGCAGCCTGGTCGCGACGCGGTGGAAAAGGACAGCTGCCGACGAACGAAATCCGCATTTCGTCCTTTCCGAGAGTCTCGGCAGTTGGGTAGTAGTTGTTTCGGCTGATGACTGACGGCGTCGGCTTGTAATACGGCGGAATCGTCAAACCGGTGCCCGGTCCGCCACCATAGGGGTTCTTTAGCGGCGGTTGGGTCGTCACGCCATCACTGTCCTGTCCACTGGCTGCTTCAGCATCGCCCGACGCCGCTCCCGTCGCCCCAAGAAGTGCACTCGCACCTAACGCTTTGATTGCATCACGCCTTTCCATCACATGACCTCTTTCTGAATGTTCAGTGTCGACGAATCACTTCGGTACAACTCACCCGCCGCAGTCTATCCAATCCTAATCTCAAGACAACCCTCCTAAATCGGAAAGCCGATATAGGCAAACAGGACCCATGGGGTGCCACTTGATAGGCTACGGTACAACAACCGTCCCCAGCTCGCGCAGCGATTCGAGTGTGAACAAACCTGTGTTGTGCCCGTCGCTGAAGTGGATCGCGTAAGCATAGTGTCCCTGCGGCTCCATCTTGGTAATCCGCAGTGGCTCGGTCTCGGCTTGAGAGAGAATCGGCAACATCTCAGCCGGTTGCTCGGGGGCCTTGCGCTTCTCGCGACACGTTGCGCACGGACATTTTTCTCGCAACTCGGCGATCAGATACTCGCGCACCTGCCCGTCGTTCCATGCAATCCGCAAGCGATCTTCTGCGGACATGGCCACTTGTGTTGGTTGCACATTCATCGGGTTGACGCCTAGAATTGCCACGGAGCCACGGGGGACACGGAGAAAGGGGGACACGGAGAAAATAGAGTTGGGAGAAGCAATAAAATACTGACCCTTGGCCTCTGATCTCTCAAACTGTCTCCGTGGCCCCGTGGTTCAAAGAGATAAAAAGAAGTAGGATTGATTGAATACTGTTCAGTCTCCGTGGGCGTCTTGCTGTCGCAGGTCGACAAACCTTTCGCCTTTGCCTTCGAAGCGGGGAAGTGACGCCATCGGGGCCAACCGGACTTCGATCCTCAGTCCTAGCCTCAAGTGCAGCTCCTCGGCAATTCGTGCCGTGTCTTGCAGGCGATCCTCGACCTCTACAACCAGCTCGTCAATCTCTCCTCGTTTTCGTGCCGTTAGCCGAAACTCGGTCACCTCCGGAAAACTGTGCAAGATCTGCTCGATCGCGGTGGGAAAGATATTCATGCCGCGAATGATCAACATGTCGTCCGCCCGGCCGAGCACGCCTCCTTCGAGCCAAACAAATCGGTTGGGACCCGGCTGGGACCAGAACGGTCTGACCAGGTCGCCAGTCCGGTAACGAATCACCGGCATCCCTTGCCGGCGGAGCGTGGTAAGCACTAGATGGGCCAGTTCGCCCTCGGCCGCAGGTGCTCCGGTTTCGACTGAAAGGAACTCGGCGATAAACTCGCTCTCCAACATATGCAGCCCCCGGCCGGTGGCGTCGGCATAACCCCAAGGGCCCACTTCGCTGGCGCCACTGTGGTCGATCACCCGCGCGTTCCAGGCGGCTTCGATTCGCTTGCGCGTTGCAGGCACCGATCCACCCGGCTCGCCGGCGACCACGATCTTCCGCACGCTCAACTGCGCCAGGTCGATCTGATGTTGCCGAGCCACGTCGACCAGATGCAAGGCGTAGGTCGGCGTGCAAAACAGGGCCGTCGCCTCCGTTCGCCGCAGCAAATCGACCCGGGCCAACGTGTTCATCCCGCCGCTGGGAATCACCAGCGCCCCCCGAGCGACCAACGCGTCGTGCGCACTCCAAAAGCCGATGAACGGACCAAACGAAAACGCCAGCATGGCCCGATCGTCGGCGGTCACCTCGGCCGCGTCCAACACGTATTGCCAGCAGTCGATCCACCACTGCCAATCGTCGGCCGTATCGTACACCGACAACGGCCGACCCCGTGTGCCCGAGGTTTGATGAAAGTGTACGTACCGATCGACCGGCCAGGTGAGATTCAGCGGCAGCTGCTGCTGCAAATCGTCGCTGGCCAGTTCACTCTTGACCGTGAATGGCAACTCCGAGAGTTGCTCCAAGTGGTCGAGTTGCAACGCACCGCGGGCCAGCTTCTGTGTGTAAAAACGGTTCTCCGGCAAGATAGCCTTCAGCAGCCCGTTGAGCCGCTCCAGCTGCAACTTGCCCAGCGCACTACGTTCCAATCCCTCACTCTGCCGACGATCGACTGCAGTGGTGTTCATTCTATTAGGCTCTGCGTTTAATATGCCGTAGCGACGGGGTCAGGCACATGTTTAGTCCGAAGACTACCTATTGTTGGAGTCAGTTATCGAGAGTTTCATCGCTCGATGCCGTACAGGTCGATCTTTCGATAGAGGGTCGCCCGACCGATTGCCAGCAGCTTGGCCGCCTCGGGGACGCTGCCGCCGGTTCGTTTGAGCGCCTCGCCGATCAGCTTCCGCTCCCAATGGTCGATCTGCAGCGAATCGAGCTGATCGCCGCCACTATCGCGCAGTCCCAAATCTTCCGGGCATATCTCGTCCGCCTCGGCCAGCACGACCGCGCTGTCGATCACATTGCGCAATTGACGCACGTTACCTGGCCATTGATATCCCATCAACTTCTGCCGAGACTCGTCGCTGATGGACAACTTCGGCCGGCCCCGTTCTCGCCGGTAATGGTCCAAGAAGAAATCGACCAGCAGGCCCACGTCTTCATCCCGATCTCGTAGCGGCGGCAAGTAAATTTCAAACACGCTCAAGCGATAGTACAAGTCTTCTCGAAAAGTCTTATTCCGAACATTCTCCTGCAAGTCTTGATTCGTCGCGGCCAAGATCCGCACGTCGACCTGGACCTGCTTGCTCGAACCGACCGGCAAAAACGGATGCCCTTCGAGAATCCGCAGCAGCTTGGCCTGCCCTTCGAGCGACAGCTCCCCCACCTCGTCGAGAAACAATGTCCCCAAGTCGGCCTGTTGAAAGTAACCAATGTGATCCCGATCGGCGCCGGTAAAAGATCCCGCCTGATGGCCGAACAATTGGCTCTCGATCAAATCGGACGGAATCGCCGCACAATTGACCGAGATCATCGGACAATCGGCCCGCGGACTGCAGCGATGGATCGCCCGTGCGACCAACTCCTTGCCCGAGCCGCTCTCACCGCGAATCAACACGCAGCCCGGCGCCGCTCCGACCTTCTGAACCTTGCTCTTTAGATCGAGCATCGGCTTGCTCTGGCCGATCAGCTCGTCGTAGCCGGGCGAGGCACTGACGAGTCGCTGGAAGTCGCTCTGCAAGCTGCTCTGCTCCCTGGCTCGCACCAGCGCTATGACAACCAGATTGGCCACTGCGATCACAAAATCGAAATCGGTCTGCCGAAATCGCCCATCTTGTAAATAGACGTGAATCGCGCCCAACGTCGTCCGTTCGCCATCCGGGCCTTTGCGGACCAGCGGCGCGCAAACCGCGTCGGCAAAACGGAGCGAGTCGCTGGGCTCGCCGGAAAACGATTGATTGGCCACCCACACCGCATGCCCCTGCCGCAGCACCAGCTCGGTCAGCGAACGGCTGAGCGAAACCCGGTCGGCGCCTTCCACAGGTATCACTACCTTCGGCTGCAACTCACCCTGGTCGTCGACCCACAAGTATCCAACCACCGCGGCCTTGGTCCGCTCTTTGAGCAAACCCAAAGCCACGGTCACCACTTCCTCCGGGTCGTCGCAGCCCAACAGATGAATGCTCAACTGATACAGCAGCAACAGCTCCTGCACCTGCTCAGGCGTCGGCAACGCGGCCAGCACCTCCTGGTTGCTCTGCCGCACGGCGATCGGCAGATCTTTGACGATGGTCTGCGTGTGGTTGATGTCGTCGGTGTCGGCCGTTGCGGGTTCTTCGGAGAGATGAAATTCGAACTCGTGCGAACCGACCCGCACCACGTGCCCATCGTCAAGCGTCGCTTCTCTCACTTTCTGGCCGTTGACCGAGGTTCCGTTGCGACTCTCCTGATCGCGCAGCACCCAGTGCTCTTCCTCAAAACGGAGTATCGCGTGAACCCGCGAGCACATCGGATCGGGCACCGAGATATGACAATCGGTCCCCCGCCCAATGAGCGTCTCTCGCTCAGGTTCGAGCGGGAAATTCGTTCCCGAACGATTGCCGGTCATGATGGTCAGATAGGCGTACAACACACTGCTCTGCGCCGAGATATGAAACTGCGAACAACGGTCCCCCAATCGTAACGCACCAGCCTCGACTTGAATACTCACTCCGTCGCAATCACCCCCCACCCCGCCATGCCCGCCGCGCCACCTAGCTTGTCGCCCCCCAGGGCCTTTGCTAGACTTACTTTCGACGTTTGCGCTGCTAACGACCCTAGGGCGACCAACGGGAGCCCGGCTCACGTAGAGTAAATCGTTGCCCAGAGGGCTCATTGACCGCGCAACCATCAATATCTTGGCAACAAGCCCTCGGGCTTGCCCCACCACCTCGGGCTGTAGCTCAGCTTGGTAGAGCGCTGCGTTCGGGACGCAGAGGTCGAAGGTTCAAATCCTTTCAGCCCGACTTGTTGTAAACCTAGCCGAAACAAGAGTTTCTGATACCTCGCGACGTTCGCGAGTGCGGCACTTGAACCGCTGAAAATCGGGTAGTACTACCCGGTTCCAAGCGAGAAAGGAGCCACACATGAACGTTCGCATTCCTAAGTACCGGCACCACAAGCCAACTGGTCAAGCTCTGGTCGAAATCCGCGGCCACCGGACCTACCTCGGCAAACACAACTCTCCCGAGAGCCGAGAGAAGTATCGTCGCCTAATAGCGAAATACGTCTCCGGTGATGGAGAGGTCGCAGCGGTCGAGCCGAAAGCGGAACTCGCAGTCAACGGAGTGATCCTGCGCTATTTCCGCTACGCCGAAACCTATTACGTGAAGAATGGAAAACCGACCGATGAGGTGGCTGCACTGCGTGCCATCCTCAAGCGGTTACGAAGTCTCTACGGTCGCACTCCTATCAGTGAGTTTGGCCCGAAAGCATTCAAGCTCCTTCGCGAATCGTTAATCCACGAGGGTCTTAGTCGCAAGTACATCAACGATTGCATGGGCAGAGTCCGCCGGATGTTCCGCTGGGCCGCTGCGGAAGAACTGGTGCCGGCGTCCATCTATCAAGCGCTGGCATCAGTGCCAGGCCTCCGACGTGGGCGCAGTAAGGCACGCGAGACGAAACGAATCTTGCCTATATCCGCCGAGAAGATCGAAGCCACTCTCCCCCATCTGCCTGAGGTTCTGGCTGACATGGTGCGAATGCAACGAATTACTGGAATGCGCCCAGTGGAAGTATGTATTCTGAGGCCATGCGACGTTGATCGCTCTGGTGAAGTCTGGCGATTTGTGCCTGAGAGTCACAAGACGGAGCACCACGGGAGGGAGAGGGTCATTTTCATAGGACCAAAGGCACAAGCAGTGCTATTGCGATATCTCGTCCGAGATAGCCAGGCGTACTGTTTCCGGCCCTGTGACTCGGAAGAGAAACGACAGTCAGAACGTCACGCCAATCGAAGGACCCCGATAGAATATGGCAACCGACCAGGTACGAATCGAAAAGTAACTTCGAAGCGAAAGCCGGGAGAAAAGTACAATACTAATTCGTACCGCCGAGCCATTCATCGGGCCTGCGGCAAGGCCGGTGTCGAGTGTTGGAGCCCTAATCGACTTCGCCATGCAGCAGCCACAGAAATCCGACGCGAATATGGCTTGGAAGCCGCCCAAATAATCTTGGGCCATTCCGCAGCCGATATCACGCAGGTTTACGCCGAAAGAGATCTCTTCAAAGGTTTGAAAGTAGCAAAAGAGATCGGGTAGAATGGGCGTATTACACGGTATGGCTGGATGGTTGTGCCCAGATTGTTCTACGCGCGGTCGCAATGTTGTGTAGCGATCGATCTGCAGGCTCAGTTGAAAGGACGCTTAGTATGAAAGATGTTTTATTTACCATGCCCGACGGCATAGACCCTAAAGATCGGAAGGCTGCTCGAGAGGCAGCGAAGGCTTGTGTTTATGCCGTTAGTAGAGTAGCGCAGACGGTGGCCAGCGCGCTGAAGTGTACCAGAGTGACTACACGCGCTCAGTTATTCTGTCTTTTTGAACTGGACAAAAGCTACAACGAGGCAACCCACTATGAAGCTAATTTCTCGTTGCCCGATGAAAAGGATTCGCTTAGTGTCCAAGCAGTGAAGCTAGCAGGGGACCTACGCAAGAGCATCCGTAGAGCAACTCAGGCATTCAGGAGTTCGTATTCGGCACCGCCAGAAGAATGGCGTGTTCTGTGGGACGTCTATCGTGATGAATTTGGAAATGAAGTGGGGCCCAGTTCTGCAGACTCCGAATATCGCGAGGTCGAGATAGATGTGGACGAGAAGGGGCCAATCACCAAGGGAAGAATATTTGTCCCAGATGAGATGTTGGCACCACATTGGGACCCAAATGCTTGGGTGGGTGTTTGTTGGTGTGTCGAGGAAATCGGCGTTGATCGTCTACAGCAGATCGCCAAGGAAATGGCAGAGGAATTTCTGAAAGACGATGAGGTGCCTTTTGAAGAGCCTTCTCCAGTGGAAGACGATCCGTCATCGAAGAGGTCAGTCGACCCTGATCCGCCAGAAATACCTGACGAAGATGACGATTGGCCCAAAGTCAACAAGGATCTGTGCCAAGTGCGTTATCGTGACAAGTGTCACGATGTTACTGAATCCCAATCAATGGGGATCGATGCTCTCGTAAGAGCTAAAGGTGATTGGGTTTCATGGTCCGGCTTGGGCATCAGCAAGCCGAGTGAAGTGAAGGAAGGACTTCCCCAAGAGCTGCAGGAGCTAATCGAGACCTCATCAGGTAAGGGATACCGAATGGTTCTTCCGAAATAGCGCCGGATCTCCGGCGCAAGAGGTCGGGATCTCCGGCGCAAAAAGTCGGGATCTCCGGCGCGATGCAATGCGCGTACTATTGCGTATGAGTGATTTACTTTCACCTCATACGAGAGACTACGCAATGCATTCCCTTCTAAAAGAGCAACGACTTTCGCTTACCGAGCTCGCTCACCAAGAGGGCGTGTCTCCTCCAACGACTTGGCGCTGGGCAATGCGCGGCACCAAGGGCATCAAGTTGGAATCATTCCGTGTGGGTGGTCGGAGATTCACGACCCAAGAGGCGTTCGCCAGGTTCGTCGAGCAATCCACGGCCGTGGCGAATGGCAAGCAACCCAAAGCTCGCACTAATCTACAGCAGCAAGATACCAACGATCGTGACGAGCGTGAGTTAGATCGCGCTGGTATTTAAAACTCTTGAGTGGTCCGTGCGGGCATGAAAATGGCCCGCAGCGCTGGCGGCGCTTACGGGCCAAAATTGAGGAATTAACTATGAAGAAATATAACTCAAGAAATCGGCGACCGCAACGTGAAACCGTTCTCATTCTCTCGTACCCAGACGGGTATCAGGAGGTATTCGCCGAGCGTCACGTCGACGTGCACTTGGTCCGTGTGCCTGTTACCAATTCTCCTGAAGGTGAGCAGATCGCCGATGACGTAATCGAGATGATGCTCCCTTGGCGGTATCGCAGCCTCTATCGAGCCGACCGGCTGCGGGCAACGGGAACTACAAGGCCACTGCTGCCGTCCGTGATGGCCCGGGCAATGGCAAATACCGAAGCGATCAGTACGCTAAACGAACTCGCCTCTCAGTCAGCGGGAGAGGAGGTCGTATGGACAATCTAAAGTTACTAGACGATGCAAAAAAAGAAGGCGTCACCCTGGAAGTAGTTAACGGCGATTTGCGGATCGAAGCGCCGCGATCGAAGAAACATTGGCTGGACAAGCTCCAGCCTCATAAGCAAGAGATTCTCTCGCATCTGAATGGTGAACCGAGCAGTGAGGAGCTGGCCGAACTGCCGCAAGAATGTATCGAGCGATATCAGCCCTTTCCGGTTCAAACCCTACCCGGCCCCGTCGGCGATTTTGTTCGAGCGGCGGCAGAGGCGATCGGTTGTGATCCCTCGTTTATTGCGCTGCCACTGCTCGCCTGCTTTGGTCGGGCGATCGGTAACAAGCGTGCGATCAGGCTGAAGCGGACGTGGATGGAACTGCCGATCATCTGGGCAGCAATCATCGGCAAAAGCGGAACGCATAAAACGCCGGGTCTGAAAATCGCAATGTCCTTTCTCCAGCGTCGGCAAGGGGAAGCGATCGCCCAACATGCCGAAGCAATGAACACTTTTGAACAAGAAAAAGCGCAGTATGACCGTGACTACCAGGCATGGCGAAAAAGCAAGAGCGACGAACAACCACCCTGGTCGCCAGTTGAGCCAGTTTGCGAGCGATTTATCACGGGTGATACCACTATCGAAGCGCTTGTCGTGCTCCTGGCTGCCCAATTCGACGGCCTGCTGGTCTTCCGCGATGAACTGGCTGGTTTTTTTGGCAGTTTTGACCAATACAAGGGCGGGAAAGGTTCTGATAAAGGACATTGGCTTGCAATGTGGTCAGGCGAGCCTCTTACGGTAGACCGGAAGTCGGGTGATAAAAAGATGCTGCACGTTCCGCGCGCGGCCAGCTCGATCGTCGGCGGGATTCAGCCAGCCGTGCTCCGTAATGCAATCATGCAAGAGCATTTGGAGGACGGCCTGTGTGCCAGACTGCTCTTAGCGTGTCCCGAATCGGAACCGGTTCGTTGGTCCGAGGCAACAGTGAATCCCGAAGTAGAGGCGGCTCTTGGCCACGTGTTTGACCATCTGCTGGCGATGGAAGCGGCCGCCGACAGTGAAGGGAATTCCGAGCCGTTTCCACTCGACTTGAGTCCCGAGGCAAAAGAGGTATGGGTTGATTACTACAATCGACACCGGGCCGAGGGTGCGGAGTTGGATGACGACCTGGCTGCAGCATGGTCGAAGCTCGAAGCCTATACGGCGCGGTTTGCGCTAATCTTCGAGCTGTGTACCTGGGCGGCAGGCGACGCTGCCGCTGCCACACAGATCAGCGAAGATTCGATGCGCTCGGCGATTGAGCTGTCCGATTGGTTTGGCAATGAAGCCAAGCGCGTCTACGGCATGTTCAGCGAGACAGAGGAGGATCGAGAACAGCGAGAGCTGGAAGATTTGATTCAAAGCCGGGGCGGCTCGATCACGCCCCGCGAGCTGACGAGATCACGCCGTCGCTATCGCGGTGCGGGCGTGGCTGACGCCGCATTGGAGGCCCTGGTGAAGGCCGGGCGGGGGACCTGGACGGTCAGTTCGACCGCCACCAACCAACGGCGAGAATTCACACTGACAAAGGTGTCGACAGCGGTGACGGTGACAGATTCGCCTGAAAGCCGAGAAATAGACGAATGTGTCACTGTCACCACTGGCACCAGTCCGGCAACGCTCACCAATAATGGCCATGACCCCGATGCAGTCAAGCGCCTGCAGGGCGAAGCGGGGGCGGGAGATCAGTCATGAATCCCTTAGATGCTGGGATCAATAGATGCTATTGGACCGTAAGAAATGACGAAGGATGCGTCGAAGTGCAATCGTGTGCTATAGAACGCAAGACAAAACTTTAATGTCTGATTCATTATCCAAGACGCTTCCCGGAACAGTCTGCTCGCAGATGGTTCGTTGTGGTAAGGTGAACTGCAAGTGCCAGCGCGGAAGCTTGCACGGCCCCTACTTTTATCGGTTTTGGTGGGAAGACGGTCGACTGCGTAAACAGTATGTTCCCCGTTCACAAGTGAAGACCGTGACCGAACTCTGTGATCGGCGAAGACGGGAACAAAGAGACGCAAAAGCTGCCAGACAGTTGGCAAGCGGATTGGCCAGCTCGCTCAAGCAAATAGAGAACACCATCCATGATCTCGACAGCTTTTGAACCCTCTGAGCCATCTGCCGAAGCACAGCCGCTTGCACAGGAGGTTTCGCGTGCTGTCCGTCGCCACGTGCAAGCTCACGTCCGTGAGTTCGAAGTCACGCCCGAAGACAGTTTGAAGGGTCTTGAACAGAACGCTGAATGTCGCGAGCAGCGAGCACTAAGCTGCGAACCGAGCCATTTCTCCTGGATGGATTTCTATGCTCTCTCCCAACGCGATCCCGAGCTAGGCTTGCAGCGGTGGAAGGAAATCAAGGAAGCCGCCCGGCAGGAGCTTCAATCCGGCCACCGCGCGGCCATTGCGAACGAAGGCACGTTCTCGTCGAGTGCTTGGCAACGTGCCCAATTCTTGGCGATTCGAGACGGACTTGCTGCGGATTGGGAACCGCACAATGGGATCGAGAGATCTCTCATTGACATGCTGGCCCAGGCATACGCGAACCAGTTATTCTGGCAGGAACGAATGATGTGCTACGCCTGCCTAGAATCAAAAACCGAGCTGATGAAGACCAACAGCTGGGCCGAGCATCCACGCGTATCAGATGCCCAGGCTGTCGATCAGGCAGCCCAAATGGTCGACCGGTTCAACAGGGTATTCATGCGGAGCCTCAGAGCACTCCGTGATCTACGGCGTCATGCTCCATCGCTTGTAATGCGCAACGTGGGACAGGTGAATGTGGCCGAGAATCAGTTGCATCTGGGAGATGTCCACTCTGGGGCAATAAGTTGACCTCGATGCGATTAGGGCTTGGAGGTATAGGATCACTTGAAGGTGCGAGGCGAGTCGCCCAGAATGAAGTGAGACGAGACGCACCTTAAAGATCGTTTGAACCCACTACCGACTATCGAGCGGACGCCAAGTAGTAAATCACGAAAGGCGTAGAGCTACGCTTCTGTGGCCTCCTGTGGGATGTTTGGGAGGACGGCCCTACCCCGTCATTCTGTGGGTTGCTAGGCACGCCTACTAGAGGTCATCGGTTAGACAGCCGTTTTCAGGATTCGGTAAGTTCTATTCCTGGTGTTACTTGTGGCAACAAGTTTTTTCTGAGCGGACAGGAACAAAGCACTGAAGCGGGTAATACTACCCGAATCTCGGTTGTTTTCCCAAGATTGTGGGTGGTCGAAAGTAGCTGCAAAAACGATGGACTGCACCACACCTGGCCCTGTTGATAGTCTCCCGGGCCACGAGTTGACTGTGTGTTCAACCAGGAGGGCAGTACAGGGTATAAAATTCAAGGTTAAGCAGGGAAAGAAGTTGCGATGAATCGATCGAAGGCCCTTGGAGGCTTCCGTACGTTCGGTGGGGGCGACCCCGGCGCGCACGCTCATTCACCTAGCCTGCTGAGGTGATTCCCACCTCCGCGCATATGCGAAACGGCGAACTCGCGTCGGATTGTCCAACTTCGGCGCGCAAGCAAATAGGCGAAGTCGCTTCGGTGTACTCACCGACGCGAGTTGAGAATTGGCCGCTGTCTACTCCTGGCCGCGCACACTAACCGTTGCTAAAGAGACGCCAAGAACCCAGGAGGGTCACTCCGGGGTTGCGAAGCTTATCGCCGTTCGTGACTAAGGACAGATTGTCATGTGTCATTTCGGGCAACTTCGTAAGTGCTCTTCGACGGTTCACCCTTGGTCACTTTCAAAAGCTCTGGATATTGCCGACAACCGCCCATCGAACGCAGTCAGTTCAGGTCTTCAAAGGTCAAACCACATCGGCAATCCTGCGTCGGGAGCTCCGCAAACCAAGTAGCCCCCCCAAGCACAACATTGCTAGAGAGCTAGGCTCAGGTACGGCTGCCGCAGCAGTCGCGACGGCTGGGGCGACGGTCCCAAAGTTAGCTTCCCAATCGGTCAGGTCATCTGCGTCGTAGATTGTGCCGAGGCCTTGTTGCCATTCGAGAAAATCGGCTCCGTCCACGTCGCCGTCGAAATCAAAATCGCCGGCAAGTCCTACTGAGAGCGACACACTGCTTGGCTGATAGCCGACAAGCCACTGCAGGGCGCCAGTCAGCGTCGGCAGCAATTCGGTGTCAAATGTGCCTTGAACGGTAGTTGCGGTGATAATCTCGAACGTGTCGCCAAAAGCAGGTAAGAATCCGCCGATCAGTTCCACGTCGAGCGTGCCGCCCAGGTCGGCGATGCCGGCGCCGAGAATGTGGTTGAGTTGATCGAAGCCGCTGCCCGGCGAGGTGCCGCCGATTTCAATCTCCAGTGTACCTTCATAGTCGACGCTGCCCCGAATGACCGCCGCGGGGCTGAAGCCTGGCGCGTCGGTGCCGTTAATCACCACATTGTCCAACGTGCCGACGCCTTTTACGTAGCCGGTCAGAGTGATCGGTTCGTTCGGGTCGTTGCCGCCGATGTGGCCGTTGTTGATCAGTGGCGTGGCAGGGTTGTCGGGCGTGTTGACGTCGCCGAAGCCCATGATGTTGCCGCCGAAGTCGAGCGTCAAACCGTTGGCGCTATTGATTGTGCCGGGACTGACACTGTCGCCCATGTTCAACAGCGCGCCGGAATCGAACACCGCGTCGTTCGCATCGAGAATGGTAAGTACATTAACGCCGACATTCACCGTGCCGTTGGTGTAAAAACCGCTCACCGAGGACGACTTGCCCACGGTCATCGTCGGACTATCGACGTGGATTGTCGAGCCGGTTCCTGCCTGAATATTCATCGCCAGCGTGGGAAGACTCGATGACCACAATCTCCCTGTTAAAGTTCCACCTAGGAGTTGGATGGTGCCCCCGCTGACCGCGTTGCCTTCAACGGTCAACGAGACCCCAGCGGGCACGAATAAGTTCTCCGTGACGTTCAACATCCGAAAGTTTTCAGACATCGTCTGGTAATTGCCACCGGTGAGCGGACCGCTGGGCCCGAGAACCAGGTTATCTAGGCTTAGCGAGCCGTGGTCGTATTGAATGAAACCGCCCTTGTCGATGACCGTCTTTAAGTCAGCGTAGCCTCCAATAATGATGCCGATTCCACCGTTAGCTTCCAGAGTGGTAGAGGTCCCCACGATCAGCGTGCTATCGGGTAATACAGTGATCCCGCTGCTGCCACTGCCACTGCTACCAACCAGAAGGCGTTCAGTCTGGAGCATCGCCGGATATGCAGGCCCGTCGCCAATAAGAATAACTGAGCTAGACCCGCCGCTAGTGCCCACGACATTGAGCTGCTCAATAACGCTCAGGGTGGATCCGTACTCGACGCTCACATCGACAACGGAATCGGTGCCGATCGCGCTCAGTATAAGCGAATCGAATGAGCCGGTTGCTACGGCACTGTATCTGGCACCGAGCCGTACACCATTACGGGCTTCCCAAGTGGAGAAACCTCCTGCGCTGAAGGTCGCGTTATTAATCCAAATATCAACCGGGCTAGTCTGGGCAATAATGTCCAGGCGGTTCGTGGCGGTCACACTTCCGCCGCTGTTGACGTTGAGGGAACCCTGGATGTTAAAACTGCCACCGTTGTCGATGTTGATGGCGCCGTTGGCGTTGAAGGTACCGTCATCAATGTTAATCACCCCGGTGGCGTTCACGGTGGTCGTTCCGGTACCTGTGTTGAACACGCCGCCATTTTGAACATTGATCGTGCCCGTCCCACCCGAGGTGCTGCCAAGCACGATGTCCGAGGCGCCCGATTGTGTAAGCGTGGAATCGGCGCCGTCGACCGTCAAGGTTGCCGTGGCGTCTGAGGTTTGGTTGGCCAGGACTAGATCATCCGTGGTCAACTCCGCTCCGGTGAATACGCTCATGTAGCCCGCAGTCGTGTTACTTGTCGATTCTGCCAGGCTAAGCTGGTGACCGATGTCTCCCTTAGCTGAATTTTGATAAGCCAGCGTACCAGTCGAACCGGCAACGCCAACATAATTGATAGTCGACCCGTTCGTGTTGAGCTCCGCACCGTCTCCTGAGACAACGACCGTACCACTCCCTGCTACGGTACCGATCTTAAGCTGTTCGACATTCAGCGCCATCGGCTTTGGGGGGGCCTGCCCGCTTACTACGTTGAGTACGCTCCCACCCTGAGCGACCAGATCACCCGCAACATCGTAGGTTCGCGGCGTCGTTGAATTGCCTTGGAAGGTTACGGAGCCAGTGAACAGTTCGACTGCATCGCTGACGGCATTGCCACCGAAAGTCACCACATAGGGGTTTGGCAAGAAATTGAAATGAGCCGTGTCCCCAGCGCCCGGCACTAAGTTCAAATTCCAATTGACGGCGGTGTGGTAGTTGCCGCTATACGGGGCAGTCGCGTTGCCATCCCATAAGATCGGCGCCGCCAGCGCCGAACCGGTCACGGCGAATAAGAACCTAGCGGCCAGAAGGGCCAACGTGAATCGATAGGAAGAGTTCATGGTCGGGGTCCATTGCGGTGGGAGGAAATGAGTTCTTCTGACAGTGCGAACAATTTCAGGGCATCATCGTTAGCGCGATTTCAAAGCAGATCGTTTCTTGGCACACGTTGATAGCAAGGCAACGGCTAGCAACCCCATCGTCAACCCAGTAGGCTCTGGGACAGTTGTCGATACCGATGTAAGCGAGCTCGCGACGGCGCCGTAGTTCGTTTCCCAATCGGAAAGCAGTCCGATGCTCGGATCGGTCTGCCAGAGCAGGAAGTCGTTGCCGTCGACGTCACCGTCGAAATCAAAATCACCGGCGAAGGTGGAAATCAGTTCGACCGACGTGGCACTGTAATTGACGAACCACTCTAGGCTGCCCGGCAAGGCTGGAAGAGTCTCCGCGGCGAACGTGCCGAGAATGCTCGCGGCGGTGATGATCTCGAACGCGTCGCCGGGAGTGGGTGCGAATCCGCTGAGTAGCGAAACTTCGAGCGTGCCATCCAGACTGATCGAGTCGGCGACGTTTACCTGGTCGTACTCGCTGCCGGCGATCAATCCAGCGATCTCGATTTCCAAACTGGCTAAAGGTCCGAAGTAAACGTTGCCGCCAAATTCCTGTGTGCCGGGGCTGAAGCCTGGAGTGACATCGGCTTCCATGAACACGTCGCCCGGTCCGGTGATGCCGTTGCCGGTGAACAAGCCAAAAAATGTGACCGAGGAACCGCTGGAGACGTGAAACAGGCCCGAGACGTTTTGTACGTCGTCCCAAAAGGTCGCGTCGGCGTTGCCCGAGACCGTGATACCGATAGTGGCCGAGGCTGTAAAGTTGGTCAGGTCGCCGGAGACATCGCTGATGCCGCTCGATAAAGCGATGTGACCGTTGTTCAGCCAGACACCGCCAGCGATAAATTGGCCGCGGCCTGCTATGCGGCCTGAAGCCGCGTTGGTCAAATCTTGGGCGAACTCAACGACGCCGCCAAAATTGCTGATTTCACCGTCATTGAAATTGCCTGTCCCACCAAACCACATCCAATCGCCGGCCAACGTTCGCACTTCCCCCCCAGTTTGATTGTTCAGTGCACTGCCCAGCAGCGCGCTGCCGTGCAACAGGCCACTGTTGAGAACCGCAACGTCGTTGAGATCGACACTACTGTTTTGCAATGCCGTAAGCGTGGCTACGCCGGTTACGCCGCTGACCGGCACCAGCCCGGCCATCTCTCCTGCGGTCGCATTGACGCGGGTCAAATCGTCGTGCAAGGCCGAGCCGAATTCGAAACGACCGCCGTCAAGATTGACGACGCTTAATGAATTGATGGTCGTGGTGCCACTCGCCGTAACCACTCCATTGTCGTAGATGTTCAACGTCCCTTGGCTATCCAGGCCGATCTTCAAATCGCCCGTGTTATCCCAATGCGAGCCAGTGCCGGTGACAGTTACCTCGCCGATTGAATTTTCCTGGAATCCAATGATTCCTAAAGCAGCGGAAACGAAACCGCCCAACTCGATGTTTAACGTCCCTTGACCGTTGGCACCGATTAACAGACTACCCGAGCTGATCCACTGCGAGCCAGGGTCGGTAACCGTCGCCACGCCGATTGACCCGGTACCCGATCCAACAGAACCGGTGTCATTGGTGACCACGCCGCCCGCCGCGACGTTCAGCGTGCCGTTGCCAGTGTTGCCGACCAACAGATCGCCCGAGTTGTTCCACTGCGAGCCGGCGCCGGTAACCGTTGCCACGCCGATTGAGCTGGGATTGACTCCAATGTTACCTACGGCATTGGACACCACGCCGCCGCCGCTGAGGTTCAGCGTGGCGCCACCCGAGGGGGCGACGACGAGTTGGCCCAGCAGGTTAAGCGTGCCGCCGCTGTGGTTGTAGACCGCGGTCCCGCCGCCGGTCGTACCAAACTTCAGCGAGTCGACCGTGCTGGTGCCGATGGGCGTCGCGCCGGTAAAGGTGATGGCGTCGGCCGGGCCGATCAGGTCGACCGCCCAAGGGCCGATCTGGTCGTTGAACTCACCGAAGTTCAGGCGGTAGTTGTCGACGAGCAGCGGGTCGGGGTTCAGAGTGGTGCCAGACAATTGGACGCCCGTCCAGGAGATCAGTGCATCGAAGCCTGGTCCAGACAAGTCGTCCTGCCCCCGCAAACCGTCGAGGCTGTCGAACAGATGCAGTTCCGAGTCAAAAAAGCTTGCGGCGATAACATCACCTGCCGCGTTCGTCCCGCCGCTGTGGGTGTAGGTCACGAACCGCAGGTCCTCCCCACTGCCGACGCTGCGCGAGAGATCGAAGAGAAAGTCGTGCTGGTCCGCGACGGTGTTGAGGTCGCCCTCCAGCGAGAAGTACGCGGACTGCCCCATCGCGGGACTGAGGCACAGGAAGGTGATGCACGATGCAAGTATCTCTCCAAACACGACAGACAAGCGTTTCATCGTTCTCTCCTTCAATAAGCGGCGGTCCGCGGTACAATAAAAAAGCCATCTGTCCGGGTGCGCAGACTGTGAGCCCGGGCTTCGGGTACCGGCCGGTGAGTGGTGGTTAGCGCTACAAGCTCACCGGCCGGGTTTTGGTCTCTCACAGAGTGGAGCGGGATTCATTCTGGTTCTTGCTCCTGTCCGATCTGGGTCTTCGTTTCTCACTCCCACTTTGGTTTTTGGTCGTTGTCCGCTGACTCCTGGTCATCGGTTCCCAGGAGTGCTTCCGCCTCCTTCCGAAGAAGCTCCCACGTGGCTCGGCGGTCCCAGACGGGCAGGTTCTTCTCGTCGCCGAACACATCGGCGGTCCATTCATTCGCCTTGTTCAGGTACTGCCGAGCATGCGCTTCGTTGCCGCCCTTCTTGTGCACCATCGCAAGGAAGTACCAGGTGTAGGCCGGGGAAAACAGATCATGGTAGTCGGGATTCTCAAGCCGACGATCTAATACCGTGAGCCGTTCGACGGCGTCTTCATAGCGGCCCGCCCGATAGTCGACCGCCCCCAAAGTACCGAGAAAAAAGTCAGAGTCTGTCTGGGCATCCACTGCCTTTGTGGCCGACGTAAGGACTGGTTCGTAGTCTTCGACCGCATCGGGTGCGAGTGCGCAGGTCCAGGCGACAAAGTTGGCCGCCATCGGATCGTTGCTCGCCGCATACTTCTGCACCATGACCGCACAGGCGTCGCGATACTTCGGGGCATCGTCGAAGACTAGGTACAGCAACGCGTGCCGGTAGTGATCGTAGTGTTGTATAGTGTCCCCAGTGAGAACGTCCGAAAAATCCGTCCTCGCCTTGTCCAGTTTGTTCAGTCCCAGGTAGAGATCGATCCGATCAAACCGGGCTCTTGCGGGAGCATCTGACTTCTCAACTGCGGTATCGGCCAGTTCGAGCAGGTGTTCGCGAAATGATTCGTCCGGGCAGGTTGCAACTAGAGGTGGCGAAATACAGCAGAGGGCGTTAGTGTCTGTGGGGTTCAATTCCAATGCCGTCTTCAAATCGGTAAGCGCCTTGTCGTACTGCTCCAACTGGAAATGTGCCTTGGCGCGCCATTTGTAGTAGTCCGAATCACGTGGTCGAATCTCGATCGCCTGGTTGAGAGCAACTAAAGCAGCTTGATAGTCACCTAGGTAATAACGGTACTCCCCGGTCAAAAACCAGGCATGTGGCATCGTCGGACGAAGCTGTGTGGCTGCAGCGAGATCTGCAAGGGCCTTGTCATACTCTTGGCGTGTGGCGTAGACATATGCTCGAAAATAATAGAGCAAGCCCTTGATTCTTCCATCATTCGACGGCAACTCAAGACCGCGGTTCATGTCGGCCAAATACAATTCTTCCTCGCCCAGCTGACTATAAAGCAATCCCCGTTGTATGTAAGTGAGGGGCAGATGGGGGTTGAGTTGGATCGATCGAGCGTAGTGCTCTAAAGCACGATCGGTGTGTGACAGACCAGCGTGCACATGTGCCAACTGACGGTGACATTCGGCGTTGTCTGGTGCTAAGTCGACGGCTCGTTCGGCGTAGTGCAGGGTTTTCTCAGTATCACGAAAGAGTGTCGGCCCCCACTTATAGAAATGGGAGCAGGCGAGCAGCACTTCGATGTTGTCAGGAGCCAGCTGAGCGGCTTTCTCGAAGTCTTCTGTGGCCTGTTGACCGTCACGCAATTGCCAAGCGGTTGATGCACGGCCCGAATAGAGTGAGTAATCATTGGGGCTCACTTCGATGCCACGCGAATAAGCCTGGAAGGACTCCACAAACGCCTCTGTTGCTGCCGACCATTCTGGAAGCACGAAAGCGAGTCCCCGATAGGCATCCCCCAGGGCAGAAAGGTAGGTGGAATTGTCGGGCTGCTCGTTGGTGAGCCGCTCGAACCTCTGAATCGCGGCTCGGTAGGCTTTCTCGGCGGACGCAAGGCTACCGAGCGAGGCCTGAAATACTCCGACCCGGTGATAGGCCCGAGCCGCATCCGACGCGGCCGCTGTGACCGAGTCGTTCTGAATAGCGAACTGATCGTAAAACTCCAGACCGCGATCAACCCATTCGCGTTCCATTTCTGACAACGTTTGTAGTTGAACGTCAGACGAGTCATCCACCTCAGCAGCACTGACCGGTTGTGCGAGGAGGGCGTCTTCCTCAATTGCGCCCAGATAGACCTCGTCGAGGGCCTTCAGGGCGAGGTCCAGATTCGACTCGGCCCGGTCGCGTTCGCGCTGGGCCTGGTCGCGGGCTTGCCGCTCTGCGACCAAACGTTGACTGGCAAGGGCCTCTGCCTTCGTCGCGCGGATCGCTTGCCAGGTGCTGATCACCGTACCCAACAAGAGCGCGGCGCCAATGAACACCGCCGTGGTGATTGCCGCCCGGTTTCGCCGGGCGAATTTCTTGAGGCGGTAGACCGCGGAGGGTGGGCACGCTTCGACCGGTTCATCGGTCAGATAATGCTGAACGTCGGCGGCGAAGCTATTGGCTGTTTCGTAGCGCCTCGTGCGGTCCTTTTCCAGGGCCTTCATCACAATCCAATCCAACTCACCGTGGACCAGCGTGCTGAGCTTTTTCGGTTCGATCTGCCGGTTGGCAGCGATCGACGGCAGAGATTGACTCGTACTCAATCGTTGACTCGGTCGCGGAGGCTCTTCTTCGCGGATGATCCGCAGCAGTTCGTCGAAGACGGCGCTGCGGAGCCGCTCGCGGTCGAAGGGTGTTTCTCCCGCTAATAACTCATAGAGCAATACGCCGAGTGAGTAGATATCGCTACGGGTATCAATGTCCTGCTGATTCAGTTTGGCCTGCTCCGGGCTCATGTATTCCATCGTGCCGACGACCTGACCGAACTCGGTAAACAAAGTTTTCTCGGTCAGCCGCTGTTCGACGGCCTTGGCAACGCCGAAGTCGATAATCTTGGGAACGGGCCGGTCGTCGTAGTCGGCTACCATTACGTTCGACGGCTTGATGTCGCGATGGATGATGCCTTTTTGATGGGCATGCTGTACTGCCTGACAGGCTGGTAGAAACAGCTCCAGACGAGCACGAGGCGAGAGTTGGTGCTCGTCGCAGTACTGGGTGATCGGTAAGCCTTTGACCAGCTCCATCACAAAATAGGGGCGACCTGTGTCGGTGGTGCCAGCGTCGAACACCTTGGCGATGTTCGGATGGTCCATCATCGCCAGCGCCTGCCGCTCGGCCTCAAATCGCGCAATCACCTGCCGGCTATCCATCCCTGGCTTGATGATCTTGAGCGCAACCCTGCGCGAAACCGGCTCGGTCTGCTCGGCCATGTAGACCACACCCATGCCACCTTCACCGATTTGTTGGAGCAGCTTGTAGGGGCCGATGACCGTGCCGGGTTTTTCAGTAACGTGCTGGTGGATCGTAGGCGAAGAGCCCGAGACGGGTGGAGATTCCAAGAAACTGCCCAGATCTTCGTGGGCCAGTATCAAGCCCTCGATGTGGCCGCGAAGACGCTCATTACCAGCACACATCTCGTCGAGATACCGCTCTCGCTCGCCAGGGGCGACAATAGCTAGCGCGTTGTCAAATATTTCACGTTCATTCACGGCAATACCCTTCGATTGGGGAGCGTCTGATGGCTTCCCGATATACTATGCGAAAACGAAGGGCGAGATTCGCCAAAGATTCTCAAAGATTTTGGCTTTTGCCTGTCCTGGCGCTGACTGGTCGTGTGTCTGGGACGGAAATAGCTGCCGAATAGCCTCGAATCGGACTACCCGCCTCGCATCTCTTTCAGCAGCCATGCCCGTGCGTAGCCCCACAAACGATCGGCTGTTCGGGGGGAGACGGCTAAGATTTCGGCCGTCTGTGTCAGTGTTAGGCCTGCAAAATAACGCAAATTGACGAGTTCGGCGGCCTGTGCATCTACTTCTTTCAGTCTCTCCAACGCATCATCCAGATCACAGAGGTCTTCACCCAACTCCGGACCAACGAGGTTTGCTTCATCAAGTTCTTCACGCACCAACTCTCCTCCATGCTTAAGACTCCGTTTTCGACGTGCATTTTCGACGAGAATCCTCCGCATAGCTTCAGCGGCAGCTGAAAAGAAGTGGCGACGACTATCCCAGTGCTGAACTTTCTCGACATTGACCAGCCGAAGATAAGCGTCATGCACCAAAGCCGTCGCCTGCAGCGTCTGGCCAGGCTTCTCTTGGGCCATCTTAGCTGCCGCCAATCTCCGCAGCTCGTCGTAGACCAGCGGTAAGAGTTGCTCGGTAGCGTTGGAGTCACCCGATTCAATTCGCGATAAGATCTGCGTGACGTCGGTCATGACGACGATTATACCTTCCCACGACCGCAGGGGTTAGCTGAGGCCTCGTGAAACGGCGGCACGCACAATTGGGGGTACGTAGAGCCCGAAAATGCCTGCAATTAAGCGATTGGTGGCGTGGTCGCAAGTGGTAGAATGTCGCGAGGCAGGCAGGAACATATCTTCTAAGACCGACGGACGAGATTCAATGTCACCATCTGGAGACGCATCCCATGATCAACGCAGTGGCCTACGTACGCATGTCGTCCAACCGGCAGGAAGCGAGTCCGAAACAGCAACGAGAGGAGATCACGAAGCTCGCCAAACGAGAAGGCTACCGCATTCTTCGGTGGTACACCGACGAAGCCGTCTCGGGCGATGCCACCGAAAAACGCGTTCAGTTTCAGCAGATGATCAGGGATGCGAACTCGGGCAAGTTCAAAGCCATTCTAGCGTGGGACCAAGACCGCTTCGGCCGTTTCGACAGTATTGAAGCAGGGCACTGGATTTACCCACTTCGCAAAGCAGATGTCTGCCTGGTGACAGTTGCCCAAGGCAGGATCGATTGGAGCGACATCACCAGCCGCATCATCTACGGAGTTCAACAGGAAGCAAAACATGCTTACCTTCGCGATCTGAGCCGGAACGTAACCCGAGGTCTAATCGCCCGAGCTAAGCGAGGCGACTGGGTTCAAGGTAATTGTCCTCCAATCGGCTATGCATTGGAGAAGAGTCGTCTGGTCTTGGGGGCTTCCAGTGATGTGAAATTGGTGCGACGCATCTTCCGAGAGTACTTGGCAGGTACATCGCTTCAGGAGTTGACCAGCCGTCTCAACGAGGGGGGTGTAATGTCGCCAAGCGGCGGCGTCTGGTATCGTTCCACGGTCCGAGCAGTGCTCACGAATGTTCGCTATACAGGAACCTTCATCTGGAACGTCCAGTCCAGAGCCAAATACCATTGTGTGCGTAACGGTGAGGTCTCTGAAGCACCTAGAGCGGGCAAGAACGAACCGGGCGACTGGATTGTCCTTGAGAACAATCATCCTGCGATCGTTGACCGAAGGTCCTTTTACGCTGCACATCGGCGGCTCTTAGCCCGCCGCAGTAAGAAACGTAGCTGTGCCTCGTCACCGCGGCCTGATCGCTACTTCATGACCGGACTGGTCCACTGCGAAAAATGTGGCTCGCGAATGGTTGGCCATACCGTGAAAGGCCATCAGTACCTCATCTGCTCCGGGCACTTGGACAAAGGAGCGTCATTCTGCGACCGCAACACCGTTCGCCAGGACGAATTGGTCCGGCACGTCGTTACCGCGCTCGAGGAGAGATTCCTCGATCCATCGATGATCGAAGAGCAGCGGGCAGAAATACTCGCCGATACCCGTCGATCGCTGCAATCAGGCACGCGCACGAAACTGCGCAGACAGCTCGGGTTGCAGGACGAGAAGCTAGCCAAGGCTAAGCGTCGGCTGGTTGAAGTCGACCTCGACATGGTAGGCGTGGTCCAGCAGCGGATTCGTGACCTGCAAGAGAGGCAGACGCAGCTCAAGCACGAACTGTCTCAGGCCACTGTTCCAAAAAAGCGACGACTCAGAGAGGCAAATCAAAGGTTTGAGACCGCACTCTCAATATTCTCACGGCTGCAGCAGTCCCTGGTGAGGTCGGACTTCAAAACGCTGCGAGACTGCCTGGAGAAAACGATCGACAAAGTCGTGGTGAAAGTTAGCAAAACTAAGCAGGGTCGGCGGCACCGCTACCACCTCCTGGGGGGTGAGATCTATCCACAAGTTTCTAGCCTGTACTGCTCTCCCAGGAGAGCACACATGTGACAGTCTCCTTCGGATCGTCGTCAAAGCGTCTCGGTGGTGCCCTGTACTTACAGCCACGGAAAATCTCTCTAGCATTCAAGGTCTTTCCCTTGAGTATTACGTCGATTGTGCCCTGGGCTCGTACGACGCCGTCTGACTAACGAGTATGCTCCCAGTGAACACGAGAATGCGGCAAATCACAAATGCTGTATTGACGCAGTGTGGGCCTCTACGTGCTGCTTTTCTTGCCACCTACTCCCCGCACATTTGAGAGTCTTTAGGTAGGCCACCCAAAGGTCATTGGTTTAGAAACGGCTTTCTGTTTCCGCCAAGTCCTAGCCCCATAGTACTTTGTTGCTAGGACGCGTCCATCTGCAGCCTGGAGCATAGCATCGCAGCGGGTAGTACTACCCGATTTGCGGCGACATCCGGGATTCTGAACCACAGCGACACCATATCTCCAGATAGAATAAATTTGGACAGAGTCCGACCTCATCCTTACCAGTTCGGACCCAACATGTGCGAAGTGGGTCCGTTTTCGCTTGCTTTCCAGCACCACCGGAGGTAATGACTGATGGCAACGACCGATCGGCCGGAGTTTACCCAGTCTAACTGTGCGGAATGCGAAACTATGGTCACCCACGCGAGCCGAATGGCCGACGCCACCAAGATCCTCACACGCCGCGAACTGGCCGCCGTGTTGGCCGACTTACGCCGTAAGGTGCCCCGGTCGAAGAATGCCCGCCTGAATCTGGCGGTGTTCCGACTGGCCGCCTGTTACGGCCTGCGGGCCAGTGTAATTGCCCGGTTGCAATTGGCCGACGTCCACATCCAGATGCCCCGCCTTCACTTGCGGATCCGGGCCAGTGCCGCCAAGGGCGGCAAGCCACGGATGGTGCCGCTGTGGTGGGATGCGGGGACGCTCGAAGACCTGTCGGCGTGGCGAACCGATCGGCTTAGCCGCGGAGCAAAACCTCGTTCTCCGTTTGTTTGTTCTTGGCGGCCTGACCGGGAGAAGATCGTGTTCTCACGTCACACGCTTCGCAAGCGGTTTCGTACTGGGTGCCGAGTGCTCGGTCCTGAGCGACTAAAGACTCTCACCATACACCACGGGCGGCACACGTTCATCAGCCACGCCCTGGCTGGTGGCCGCACGTTGGCTGAAGTCCGCGATGCCGCCGGTCACTCGAATGTGAGCACCACCAGCGGCTACCTGCATGTGGCGGTAGAGGATGATTGGGTGGGGAGTTTGTTTAGGTGATAGAGAGTAGAAACCTGACTTATTATGTCTCCTCCACTCAGACGATTCTCATTTTGTCTTTGCCGACAATCTGCCGAATAGTAATAACGCTCATAACAGTCTTGGAGCCGGCTTGAGGGGGGATAGTAACAATTCTAAGAGTAGTTTTACGCCTTTACGATTCGTGGTGGAATGTTGAATCTGTTCCATCTGCCTCGATCGTAGCGTCAATCGCAACAATGGATATATCCTGCCGGCCGCGGTATACGAGGTAGACACTATTCGTCGAAATAGCGATAATAGAGATGCAAGATCCGGATTGCTTTTTACGGTAAGATTGTGGGGACGCACGAACGCTGCTTGGGTGACTAGGTGATTATGTCGACTAATCTCGCAGATTATATTCTTAGCGACCTGACTTCGCACATCGACGCGACCGACGATACGCCGTGCAAACTCACGCTCACTGGCATCGCCGAGCATTACGAGGTTAGTCTTAGTCCCGTCCGTACTGCAGTTGAACAGCTTGTGCAGAGCGGTTATCTCGATATCCTCGAAAATGGCCGGCTCTCGTTGGGTAATTCAAGGGGAAATCGGCGCAAGCAAGTTGTTCGCAAAAAAGCGAAGCCGCCAATCGATCATGACAAGGTGATTCAGTCAGATGTGATCAAAATGAGCCTGGAAGGGAAGGAAGGGTTCCTTCGAGAGCATTGGGCGACAGATCGATACGGCATCGGTCGGACGGCTATTCGGCCGATCCTGAGCCGACTCGCTGGTCAAGGCCTCCTTGATCGGGTGCCGAGAAGAGGCTGGCGGATCAGGCCGTTCGATAAGAATGACTTGTGTTCTTTCATTGAGGTCCGCGAATTACTTGAACTCCGTGCTCTTCAGCTTGCGCGTCCACGACTGAAGAAAGAACGGCTCCTGGAGTTGCTGGAATACAATCAATCCAGAAAACCTGGCTTCAAGCTCGATCTGTACAACCAGCTGCATAGCTATTGGATCGAGCTCTCGGACAACCGCTACATTCAGCGATTTTTCGAGCGGGATGCCGTCTACTACCACACGTTGTTTGACTACGCCGCGCCAGAAGCACATGTAGTGAAAAAAATGGCTGCGCAGCATTGTGCGATCTTGCAGGCCTTACTTGACGAGAATTGGGCCGACGCAAAAAGAGCACTCATCGAGCATATCCGCTTTCAGAAACCGGTCGTCAAATCTCTGGTCAAGAAACTGAACGCGGCCGGCGATTGATCTGCTAGGATCTCTCCTCTGGCAGCTTTGCGGACGTGAACCTTCCGCCTTGGCAGCGTCCACAAGGATAATGCAGAAACGAGAAGTGCCAACGTACCAGGTTCGGGGACTCCGGTGATGGCTGATGACAGCTCAGAAGCTGACGCGGAACTGTTTTGCCAGGTTAGAAAATCATTTCCGTCAACGTCGCCATCAAAGTCTGCGTCGCCATCCGAAGCGGTAGCACCAGATGCCATGCCAAACCCGGCTTGCCAGAACGGCAAGTCGGTATCGTTGACCACTCCGTCGCCGTTAAAATCGCCGGGCACCAGTCCCGGCGGCTGGTTGAGCTGGAACGGTAGGGCATCGAAATAGGCAAGCCGATTCGGGATCGCTTCGTTGATGTCTTCGATTTGAAAGGGATAGAGCACGTCGCTGTAACGCAGGGCATACCAGGGCAAAATACTTTCGGCAACGTCTTCTCTAGTCGGATTGTCTCTGGCGTAGGTCGAGATGAATGTGGGGTCATTCTGCTGGGCAGAGAGCCAGCCAGGCGACGCTTTATGGTCGGCGTCGTACGATGTATGACCTGCCTCGTGAAACAGAACCTCTTCCAAAAAGTCGCCGTACTGATCGGCTTGATCGGTGTGGATCAGAATGTTCTGGTTTCCTCCTCCGAACGGATTGAACCCCTTGTGAACGGTAATGGAATCGACGTCAGTACGCAGCGAAGTGGGCAATCTCCCCACGACGAGCGCATATTTCTCCGCTTCTACGGCGGCGGCCGAGGAGTCACCGAACTCCGGGTTAATCCGCATCTCGGAGGTGAGCCCATCGAAGAACGTGGCGTCGAACAAATGCATTGGCTGAAACAGCCACTGGTTCACCCGACGATCAAACACCTGTCGGTTTTCCAATCCCGCATAGGTCATCGAATCGAAGGCAGACCAGTCGGCCTCGGTGATAATGGTATCACGCAGAAAAGCCGTCCCCGCGAAAGGGGGATTTTGGCCGTACGCACTGTCGGCGATGCACCAGCAGCAACTTAGAACGACCACGCAAACAGCGCTTCGAATCATCGAAGGCATGTCCTAACTCTCTCTTCTACAAATTCCGACTGAAGTGAAAAGGGAGCTGCCCCTCTCCCCAACCTAAACGCCTGGCCCTGCCCCGTCCAGCGGAATGGACAGGACCAAGCTTTTGTCATCTACACATCCGTGTCAGCCAGCGGTTTCCCTCCCGGTGCGGCTAACGACGTTTTCTATGCAACAGCAGCGTGGTAAGTCCTAAACCCAGCATCGAAATCGCTGCCGGCTCAGGAACCAACTTCATCGATGCATCGTCGAAATAGACTGTCGACGACCCAATCCCCCCAAACTGTCCGAGTATCGAAAGGCTAATGGAGGCGCTTGTGATGGCTTCGGAAAGAGTGGGGACGACTTCTGTTGACGCCATGTTTAGGTAGCTGGCGTTCGTACCTGCTTCAAAAATGTCAGTAAAAGTACCGAAACCAAGAAAACCACTTGCGCCATAGTAAGTCGTATACATTCGCACAAAAGTACCAGGAATCGTGCCGCCCGAGTCGAAAGCGGTATTCGCAGCGACTTTGTAATCGACCGACGCATTGAGTCTTAATCCTTCAAGAGCGGACGGAGCGCCGCTAACACCCGGAAAAATGAACGACTCGATAATCGGTTCCACAGCACCAGGGTTCGCTGTTTGATCTCTGGTGAGCTCGGCATGCTCGACTCCGTTGTTGGGCATCACAGTGGCATCCGTAGCCGCGGGATTCAGCGTGAAGAACACTTTTCGCCAAGGATCGGTGCCAAGTGGCAGAGGGTCCTCAAACCCGGGATCAGCGAGCAGTTCGCCTGTAGGTAATGCAGCTGACGCAGGCGCTACAAACAGGCAAAAGGCAATGCCCACCGCCCCAAACAATAAAACTGTGTCAACAACTCTTCTACTTTTCATTAGACAAGTCCTCCAAGAAGCAAAGTACAACAGACATTACAATAAGGTTACGTTCATGCTCGCCATCTACTCATCCCAAATGTCTCTGAAAACCTAATTACTATCCGTTCGATTTGATCATCCCTTACCGACCCAACCTGCGCCGCGAAGCGGCAAACAAAGCCCCCGCGACCAGCATCAAAGCAACAGAGGCCGGCTCCGGTACGGCAGCGAAACTACTCACTGGGCCGACGCCCATTCCATAGTTACTCTCCCAGTTGGCCAAGTCCGTGGCGTCATAGATTGTGCCGAGGCCCTGCTGTAAGAGTAAGAAATCGGCTCCGTCGACCTTGAGATCCATGTTGAAGTCGCCCGGTATTGGAACATCTGCATCAAGCGAGACGTCGTCAATGATGATCGTGGCGTTACCTGTCATCGGACCAAGTAACTCAGTTTCCGGTTGGACCACGGCAAGAGTGTAACCGACGGAGGTGACCGGCGTGCCAAAATCGGGAACCACGAGATCGTACGTATAGTTCACATAGTTCGCATTGGCTCCTTCGATAAACACATCAGCTAAAACTTCGCTGAATCCCCCAAAACCGAGAAATCCATGAATGTCACTAAAATAGTCTACGTACATTCGCAGGAAAACGCCGGCTGGTTCGTCGATTGGATTAGGCGATACCATGTTGAACACGGTCACTTTGTAATTCATTGTCAAGGTCAGGTCCAAGCCAATGAAGTCGGTAACGCCTGCCGAGGCACCTTCCCCTGCAAAAGCGCTCGATCGAATCCCTGGGCCAAATACGGTGGGGAGCAAGCTCGTGTCCAAGATCATTTCGGCATGCTCCGCCCCGGAGAGCGGATCAGTAGTTGCGTTCAGAGTAGGCATCGGATCCTCGACGAGGACCCAATCCCAGGGAGAGGCAAGTTCAGGGTCTACCCCGACATCGTCGGGATGTTCAATCTCGTTAACATGTTCGAATCCGGGATCCGACAACAGCTCCGTAGCCGTAGCCAATTGTGCGTTCAAGCTGACGGCAAGAAATGCCGTCAAACAAATGCCAAAGGCTGCCGTATTTTTGCATCGCATAGTTCCACTACTCCTAAATCTTCAATTCCACAAAACTGCATAGCATCCTGGTCAGCCATTCGAAAGTTTCAGAAGACAATGCTCAGTAAAATCCCTTCTTATCCGTTTGGTCCTCGAAAACCTGTGCGAGGCGATACATGGCAACAGAATTGGACACAAGCGATCCCTATCGCAACGTGGGCAATTGTGCTGGGCTCAGGAACACTTGCGGCTGCTACAAATGGAGAGGCGGTTGAACCTTCTTGCCAAATGAGGAAGTCGGCACCGTCAACGTCTTCGTCGAAATCCGCATCTCCGTCCATTGCCACTGCGCCCGACGTAGTTCCATAGCCAATCTCCCACAACGCGAGGTCAGCTCCGTTAATTAGGCCATCACCATTAAAATCGCCGGGAATAATCGGAACGGCTGCCATCGGATAGCCTTGATCCTCAAAGATCGCTAGATCGACGTCGGTAAGCGGAATTCTCTCACCGTTGGGTATGGCACAGCCATTCATCAAACTGCCGTCCAACCCATCGGTCCCTTGGCAGGTGCTGAGGTGATAAAAGTTTTGACTGGCTAAAAAAGCGCCTTGAGCCACGAAAGTCACAGGGACGTCGGAACCATGAGCGGCGGCGGCAACAGGACCGGAAAAGAACATCGGGTTGGGTGATCCACCAGGTGCCAGCGGATTGCCGTTACCACCGAAATAGGTCAATGAATCGTAGAGTGACATGAAACTCCCGTTGATTTGACCGTAGTTGCCGGCACTGAAACTCCGATTCCCAGCCATGCCTAGGCCATGACCGAACTCGTGCATTACTACGCTTATTAAATCGCCTTTGTTGGACTGTACGGGATCAATTCGCAATTCTGGCTGCGGATCAAACCAATAGGTGTTCTCCACGAAAGTCGGATTGAAGGAGAGCTTGACGTCGAAACCGAATGAACTCTCTCCAGGGTTGTTGCCTGTCAAGATTCTGGTAAGCGGTCCCGGTTCCCAGATCGCCTCCCCTCCCGGCGCGGTGCCGAGAAATCTGCCGAAGGTAAAGGTTCCACCAGCCCGGGCGATTCCAAAATCGGATACGACGTCGACGACGATCGTTTCGTTGGAATCGATTCGTTCTCCCCATTCGTTGAGAGCAGCCAGAATGTTCGTCTGGAACAGAGAACTCGAGTTGAGCCATCCACGCGAAGCGAACCCGCCGGTGGGATCATCGATGTATTGGAAGTTGAATGACAGTGCGGAATAGGTAAGACCAGTCAATGGGATCAGCAAGATCAGCCAGGCTGCCAAGCCCGTCAGGGATTGCTTTCTGCCGATTCCAATGATACGCAAGATGCGTTTCATGCACTTTCCTGAGAGCATTCCACTCACTGGAACCCGTCCCCACTCACTCGCCAAGTTGAAAAGGCGACACGGTCAACCAGACAAACCGGCAACCCTGGCCACACATGTGCGTTTGTGTACAATAACAAGAACTCGTGGCGATCGCAAGGAAATGTCAGAGAAATCCGATAAAACCGAAAGATCTAGCCCATTATGCATAGCTTAACTCATTCTACGCTTCTCAAACAAAAGTGGCGCCTTTCGCTCAGCGACAGTCTGTGATTCCAACCTTTGCGACTAGAATTCCAGGGTCTATCGCCTTGGAAGATAGCCGTGAAAGCAGCTTTTTCTGGGTATTAGCTAGCTAAACTGGGGATTCCATGGGCAGTTTTGATCTGGGCTCGCGAAACCTCACTTCATTGCTCTCTGTCGTGACATTGCTCCTCTCGGGATCTGCCTGCGCTCAGAATGAGGCGGCTGAGGATGCCTTTAGCGAACTTGAGAAGATTGCAGCAGACTACAAGATCGAGATCATCGCGACCGATCCACGCTTCCCGGTAGCAACCACTTACGGGGACATCGATGGCAAGGGGAGCGATAGGGAATTGTTGAAAAACTACGCCCGCTTGTTTGCCCCGGAATTCACACTTTACCCTCCAGAACTTGTGAAACGGACGAAGCTGAAGCAAATCGTGCTATGCGAGGAACTCTCTTTCGACGGTCAGCGGAGGAACGCGGTTCCAGACTTCGAACATAACACGCTCTACTTAGAAGTCAGGCGCGGTGCAGACAACAAGACTTATTTGCGCAAGGTGATTCATCACGAGTACTTCCACATTATCGATTACATGGACGACGGCAGGGTGTATCAAGATAAACGCTGGGCAGCCCTGAATCTTGTAGACTTCAAATACGGCAGTGGCGGCCGAAACGTCCAAAACCTAGGGACGACGTCTGTCCTAACAGAAAAGTTCCCCGGGTTTCTCAACCACTATTCCACGACTGGTGTGGAAGAGGATAAGGCAGAAGTTTTCGCTAACATGATCATCGATCCCGCGTACGTCGAGGATCGAGCCAGTAAAAACCACGTGCTGCTAGCGAAAGTGGAGCGGATGAGAGACTTGCTGCTGAGCTTCTGCCCCGAGATGAACGAGGAGTTTTGGGAGAAAGTCCGAAGGATGAAACGACCTGACAAATGATCACGGAGCTAAAGGTAGGGTCTCTGAGGAAATGGCTTGTCCCAAAGGGGCGACGGCGTTTTGGCAAGACGTTTGAGACCCTCTACCGAGGCATTTCAAACTAGACTGGCTGCCATGAGTGACTTTTGGCCACAAATCGACGTAGCACTGCCGATTTTATGGCCCCAGCTATTGCAACGTATTGTGCACAATGTTATGTTTGGTGAATGGGTGTGGTGACGTGCGAGCGTCTCACCAAAAACTGTCTGGCGGACAGAACTTCGGTATAATCCGGGCTCACCCGTAGAAAGACGACCTGTTGCGCACTTCAAGGAGTAATCTCATGCCGATGCAATCTGCGGCCAGCGAGATGATTTGCGACGGAAAGCAGCGCCAAGGTTTTACGCTGGTCGAATTGTTGGTTGTGATTGCGATTATCGGCGTGCTGGTGGCCCTATTACTGCCAGCTGTCCAAGCCGCTCGCGAAGCTGCTCGGCGGTCCCAATGTTCAAATAACTTGAGACAGATCGCGCTTGCCGCGCAAAATTACGAGAGCGCCAAAGGGGTGTTTCCCATGGGTTATTCGGGACCCTGGGACAAAGATGGGAACGGATGGAATACGCCTTCTGGGCCGAATGAGGGCCTAGGTTCCGATAGTTGGAAGTATGCGAACATCGGCATGCTGCAGTTTCTACTTCCATACATTGAGCTGCAGACTATCTATGACCGCCTGGAACCGAAAACGCTCGCTCAAAACTTAGAAAAGGATCCCCTGGAGCGAGGGTACTGGTTCTATGCAAACTCAAACCCGGATAGCTGGGCGATGGTGTTTGCCCGGATCCCCAGCTTTCTATGTCCTTCGGCGCCAGACGGTGAACCGGAAGGCGGAAGTGTCGATTCCGTACTAACTATGGAAGAGGGAGACGAAGCTTGGGTTAGCTGGACTGGCAGGATCTTTCTGAATGAGAAAGGGCATGGTCAGACTGACTACGTGGGAGTCTCTGGAGCTTTTGGACAGGCCCCTTCGAAACGTGATGCAATGGGCATCTTCGTTAATCGCAGGATACACGGCTTTAGACACATTACAGACGGAACGGCAAACACGCTCATGTTTGGCGAGAATCAAGGTGGGCTTGCTGGCTTTCCTCGGTTCGGCATAGAGAATCCGTATACTGGGGTTCAGTGGTTCGGAGCGGAGGGCTGGCCTGTCATGCACGGACTTTCGTCCGGGAGAGATGCGCGAATTGATCAGTTTAATAGCACGCATCCGGGAATCGTTCATTTTGCTTTCGCCGATGCCTCGGTTACGGCCATAGGTGAAGACATAGAACAGGAAACTTTGGAAAGGCTCGCTGGGATGGCAGATGGACAGATAATCAGCGGGGACTTCTGATAATCGGCGAGTACTCGCATGCTCATCTCTCCAGGACTACCAAAGAACCAAGGAGACCATCGAGGATGGTAGAAAAAGTGAAAAAAATCACCTTCAAGAAGTCGCAGACCATTGCCAGTACTACGGCAGCGATGAGTTTTGCGATGCCTTTGCTCCTGAGTCTTATGCTTTCTAGCATTGGTTGTTCTTCGCAGTCTGACGAGCTGGTCATCCCTGATGCTGCCAGCGTGCCTCCGCCAGGAACGGAGCTGCGAGGTGATGCGCCAGATCAAAGCCTTTTTAAGCGAGTCAAGATCAAGTGACTCGGTTTGGTCGTAAGGCACGTTTCCAGGGCTACACAGACGTAGCGCGGGCTGGAGTCTCCTCACCCAGCCGACGCCGGGTTTCTCCAGGATCGATTCCGACCAATATGGCCAGTGTGCTTAGTTGGTAAGCGCCTAATACGACGAACAGAGTACGCATGTCGAAAGCGGCTTCGAGGCTGCCAGCCAGCTTGGCGCCGATTCCGTTGGAGACGTTGAGCATGGCCATGTAGGCGGTAAACTGTGTGGCGGCAACAGGCGGCCAGGCGATTCCCATGAACATAGCGAACATGGCGACCTGTAACATGCCAGCCGCCAGAGTGGCCGCAAGAAACAAAATGGTTACCGCCAGATGGCTTGTCCAAAGGCCCTCCAGCGCCGCGTGGGTGAACCATGTTGCTGAGAGAAAGATCAGCGCGCCAGCGACCGTTCGTTTCGCGCCAAATGCCGATGCAATCAGCCCGCCGACGATTGAACCGCTTAAACCGAACCAAACAGAATAATTGCCTTCGAGTGCTAAGTACTCGATGCTCGTCCAACCCAACGTCCTCTGCAAATAGGCAGGCCAGAAGACAAGGTGGGAATTGACGGCAACGAGCGAACTGAGTGCCAACAGACCGGCAACCCATGATGACCGCACTGAAAAAGCGCGTCCCAGCCTAGCAAACAGCTCCTTGATCGTATGGGTTTTCTCTGGCGAGCTTTCCTCGTGCCCGGAGCGGCGCAGCGGTAGTAGCGAGTCACCACGGCGCTCTCGAAACAGGAAAGGAAGTAGCGAGATGCCTAGTAGTAGCGCCATCTGCACAGCAACCGCAGAGCCGAGACCGACCGTCAGAAGCAATCCCCCGATCACCGCGGCCCCAATGAATTGCCCAAGATAGGACGAAGCGAACATGAATCCGTTGGCTATCCCGCGCTCCTTCTCAGGAAGCAGATCAACCGCCAGAGCGTCGACCGATACATCCTGGAGGGAAGCAAACGTATTCGCGACGAGAATCATCATCCCTAACCACCACATATTGCTAGCTAGATCGGGTATGAAACACATCGCCATCAGAGTGAGCAGCAGACCGCACTGCGCGCTGAGAATCCACGGACGTCGGCGTCCCGTAGGATGGTAGCGGTATCGATCGATCACCGGACCCCAGACCCATTTCAAGGCCCAGGGCCAGCTGACCAGCGCTATCATGGTTCCCACGTCGGCGGTCGAGACCCCGCTATCGATGAGATAAGTTTTCAGCCCAGTACGAACGAATCCGTCGGGCATTCCCTGAGCAGAATAGAGAGCACAAAGAGTGGTCAATCGCAGAGCACGATTCTGTTCCAAAGTAGGTAACACGGCTTACACCTCTTTTGTGCCAGGCTCTGTACATGAACCACGGTCTGAAGTATAGTGGAAATAATGCATTGTGCACCAAATCAATTTGTGTGCTATATCGCTTCGGCCATTTGTTGCTGTGCGGGGGCGGTGAGCCCGTGTGGAGCCGCGGCGGAATCGGCGTTGGCCATCACGCCGAAACTGCGTGCCCAGCGACAATTGTCGGAGTTTTACACGAAGGCCGTTGACGTCGAGGGCATCCTGATATTGGGGTCCGACAAGGCGGCCGCCGAAGCTCTAGTCGAAGCAAAATACTTGATCTCCAGCATACTCGCGGACAACCCCGAGCTGCAGCAAGCACTCGCTGCGGCAGGACTAAGAGTGACAGTAATGGCGCCTGTCGAGTTTACCACAGACGTTCCAGAACATAGCGAACTCAAGCCCAAGGAGTATTGGGATAAACGAGCACGGGGCTTAGGTGGGACCGTAGAAATTCCCGTCGCAAGCTGCGGGGAAGAAAACTTGCTCGAATATACGGGAGATCCATACAAAGGCGAGAATATATTGATCCATGAGTTCTCTCATTCAGTTCATTTGATGGGCATGACGAAGCTCGATCCCACTTTCGACGAGCGACTGCAGCGTACTTACGAAGACGCTAAGGAGCACGGACTTTGGGAGGGAACCTATGCAGCGACTGACCACAAGGAGTACTTCGCGGAGGGATCGCAGTCTTGGTTCGGTTGCAATGCCCCACCAGGGGGCGTGCACGGAGAGATACGTACTCGTGAAGCACTACGAGAATACGACCCGGCATTGGCGAGAATGTTAATCGAGGCCTACGGAGAAAATATCTGGCAATACACGCTGCCAAGCGAGCGTTCGGATCGAGCTGGACCGGCCGATCTCTCAGGGACTACCCTGAGGAGTTTCGCTTGGCCAGAGCGGATGAAGAATGTCGACATCACGTCTCCCAAGTACTAGGGACGTTGGCAGATGACGCACTGTTGTCCCTGCCGGGTCCGATAGACAAATCTTGTATCAAACACTTAGAAATCGAGGATTAGCAGATGAAAAACCAATGGTGTGGCGTCTTTCCGGCGGCGACAACTCAGTTTCATCAAGATGGGTCGTTGGACATCGAGTCGACGGTACGGCACCTTGACGTCATGATCGAGGCGGGCGTGCACGGCATGATCATGCTTGGCACCGTGGGCGAGAACTGCTCGTTGCAGCACGATGAGAAGATCGACGTGCTCAAGGAAGTGGTTCAACACCTAGCCGGCCGCGTGCCGGTCCTCTCGGGCGTCGCCGAATATACGACGTCCGGCGCTTGCCGCTTTTCACAAGCAGCCCAAGAGGCTGGAGTAGATGGCCTGATGTTACTGCCTGGCATGGTCTACAAATCTGATGCGCGGGAGACGAT
>Ga0315336_1001379_pt1 | contig 48114 bp, 43 predicted proteins | sample ASW5metaG_FD_204512 | JGI IMG/M metagenome (GOLD analysis project Ga0315336, IMG submission 204512) | Ammonia-oxidizing marine archaeal communities from Monterey Bay, California, United States - ASW #5 | ecosystem: Environmental > Aquatic > Marine > Intertidal zone | place: USA: California...
GATGAAACCAAAGCAGAGATGAAACGAATACTTTCCGAGATCCAGTCTGGCAAGTTTGCCAACGAGTGGATGGCTGAAAGCCGATCAGGGGGCGAACGATTCAAGCAGCTTAGAGCTGATGCTCAAATCCATCCGATAGAAGATGTAGGAGCACGATTAAGGTCAATGATGCCTTGGATTCAGAAAGGTAAGCTTGTTGACAAAGATGTAAATTAGAATAGGAACATCATGTTCAGCGGCAGATGATTTCTTTTTTGAAGGCCTGGTGAATTATGATTGCCCGAGAAGGGTGGATGCGTATAGCCTTTTTTGCGATGTTGGCGTTTGGGGTGCAGATTTTCGCAGGCACAGTTTGGGCGCTACCCTTGTGGTTGTTGCTACTGCTGGTGATCCAGTTTTTCAGGGACCCTGATCGCGAAATACCGCAGCAGCCTGGAGCAATCGTCTCACCAGCTCATGGGCGCGTTATTGCGATCGAAAATGTCGTAGACCCCTACGTAGAACGCCGTGCACTCAAGATTAGTATCTTTATGAATATATTTTCTGTTCACTCTAATCGAACTCCGGTAGATGGAGTAGTTGTTAAGAAGTGGTATGAAAAGGGTCAATTCTTGAATGCTTCACTGGATAAAGCATCTGAATTGAATGAAAGATCTGCTGTGCATTTTCGTACCAAGGACGGTTGGGATGTCACCAGTGTTCAGATTGCTGGTTTAGTTGCCAGGCGTATCCTCTGTTATCTCAAAAACGGCCAGGAAGTAGAACGGGGCGAACGCTATGGTTTCATCCGTTTTGGCTCACGTGTCGATCTATATCTACCCGAGGATACTTATGTGGTTGCGCAACTTGGTCGCTGGGTATTGTCTGGAACTGACATAATCGGTTTTTTGCCGGTCTCTGAGCGCTAGTTATGGCAACGGGGAAAAGAATCCACAAGTTCGAACGAGCCGATAGAGGTCGCAAGGGCATCTACATACTGCCGAACCTGTTTACGACCGCCAGTCTTTTTGCAGCGTTTTACGGGATCGTGCAAGCGACAAACGGCTTCTATGAACATGCTGCCATCGCCATAATCGTAGCCGCCGTGCTTGATAGCCTTGATGGTCGGGTCGCGCGGATGACAAACACGGAAAGTGATTTTGGCAAAGAGTACGATAGTCTTGTTGATCTTGTTGCGTTTGGACTTGCCCCGGCTCTGGTTCTCTATGAGTGGGGATTGAAGGATTTTGGGAAACTAGGGTGGTTGACTGCATTTATTTACGCTGCTACCACGGCTCTGAGACTCGCCCGTTTTAATACTCAGGACGTAAAAGGCAATAAATATTTTCGAGGGTTACCATGCCCGGCTGCGGCTGTGCTGATAGCGACTGCCCTTTGGACAGTGGAGAGTTATGGTTTGGCGGGTACCTGGACGGCTGTGACGATGCTGCTGGCGATGATAGCGCTGTCTGCAGCAATGGTGAGCTCTTTCCACTATAGGAGCTTCAAAGATTTTGACTTGAAAAATCGGGTGCCATTCATGACGCTTCTGGCCCTTGTGCTAGTCTTTGTACTGATTTCATTCGATCCACCTGTTGTGCTTTTGCTGCTGTCGGCTGGTTTTGCACTATCCGGTCCATTCTTCTGGTTATTTGGAAAGAAACCAGAATCCTACGATCTTGCCGATGAAAGCGACATTGAGATTGAGGATGAGGAAACAGAAATTCGAACAGTAGGCAGCGGGGTTGATAAATAATGATTCGTCGTTATACTGCCGATTAAATAAATAAGGTTACTTAAAGTGTACCCAGACACCTGTAGTTTCTGTCTTGCTAGCAAACCTCGAAGAGAGTTGTCGTGCTCATTTCGATTGGGTCTATCGGTTTGCGATCTTCTGCTGCGCTGTTAGGCGCATCATATCCCCCTCCAACTAAAACTTAACCAGACCAACTGTTCTACATCGTTGCAAAACGATGCTACGTACAGATAATTGCGGTGGGCCCCAGTCTGGTATTCCGGTAAATTAGCAGAAGCGAGGTACACGATGACTAATAAATTAATTGTTTTTGATACAACATTGAGAGATGGTGAGCAGAGTCCCGGCGCATCAATGACGGCGGATGAAAAAATGAGACTGGCTCGGCAACTAGAACGATTAAGAGTAGACGTTATAGAAGCCGGATTTCCAGCTGCTAGTCCCGGAGATTTTGAAGCGGTTCAACGAATTGCAGAACAGGTAAGAGAATCCACGATCTGTGGTCTTGCCCGGGCTAATGCTCGAGATGTCGGCTTAGCCGCCGATGCAGTCAAGCCAGCTGAGTCTCCGAGAATACACACCTTTATTGCTACCTCACCTATCCATATGCGGGAGAAGCTGAGAATGTCTCCTGACCAGGTATTGGAACAGGCGGTGTTGTCGGTCAGACAAGCTAAAAATAGTACGGGAGATGTAGAGTTCTCACCTGAAGATGCGGGCCGTTCAGATGAGGATTTCTTATGTCAAATACTTGAAGCAGTTATCGATGCTGGCGCGACGACGATTAACATACCAGACACTGTAGGCTATACGATGCCAAGCCAGTTTGGAGAGTTGATAGCGAATCTGATGGAGCGGATACCGAATTCGGATAAAGCAATATTTTCAGTGCATTGTCACAACGATTTAGGGATGGCTGTCGCTAATTCGTTAGCCGCAGTAATGAAAGGCGCCCGCCAAGTTGAGTGCACTGTCAATGGACTCGGTGAGCGAGCAGGTAATGCGTCACTTGAAGAGATAGTGATGGCAGTCAGGACAAGACAGGATTTTTTCGACTGTGATACCAATGTAGACTCGACACAGATTGTTCCAACAAGTCGGCTTGTTTCGACAATTACCGGATTTCCGGTTCAACCCAATAAAGCAATTGTGGGTGCTAATGCGTTTGCGCATGAGGCCGGCATTCACCAGGATGGTGTTTTAAAAAATAGAGAAACTTATGAAATAATGCGAGCGGAAGACGTCGGCTGGTCTGCCAACAAACTAGTGCTCGGCAAGCATTCGGGTCGTACAGCGTTTACAGAACGTCTTTCAGCTTTGGGAATAGAATTTGAGTCTAAAGCAGACCGAGATGAAGCTTTTGTAAGATTTAAGACATTGGCTGACAAGAAACACGAGATATTTGATGAAGATCTTATAGCCTTGGTCAGAGAGAGTGATTCGGAACAGGTGAATGAAAAACTTAAATTGGTGTCGATGAGTACCTCTTCGATAATGGGCGAGATACCGAAAGCTGTCGTTACGCTAAGTATTGATGGCACTGAACAAACGGGCTCAGCGACGGGCGACGGAGTTGTAGACGCCTCATACAAAGCTGTGGAAGCCATTGCTCCTTCAGAGAGTAAGCTACTCTTATATTCTGTGAGTAACATTACGACTGGTACAGATGCGCAGGGCGAGGTGAGTGTGCGTCTGGAAAAAGATGGAAGAATCGTCAATGGCAGCGGAGCAGATACCGATATCGTGATTGCTTCGGTAAAGGCTTACGTGAACGCGCTAAACAGACTCAACCAGAAACAGTTTTCCGTCCATCCACAGTTGAGCGGTACGGTATAGACGGAACAACAGCTCTTGGCAATACATCATAGAGCGCAGCACTTACGAGAGATCGGGATTGTCCGGTGGCAAAAGAGGAGGTTAAGCACATCATCAGTTAGTGTATCTGGTGACAGCAACGAACTGAAGGCACTGTCGGATAAGGTTCGGCAGTGTCAGGCATGCAGCCTTCATCTACGTCGACAGAACACAGTATTCGGTCACGGCTCCATAGAAGCAGACTGGTTGTTTGTGGGCGAGGCGCCTGGTTCGGAAGAGGATAAACAAGGCTTACCGTTCGTGGGTCGTGCGGGCCAGTTGTTAAATTCAATGTTGTTTAGCATCGGATTGGCGCGGGACGAGGTTTATATCACCAATGTGCTCAAATGCAGGCCGCCGGGGAACAGAGATCCGATGGGGGAAGAAGTGATTAAGTGTGAACCCTACTTGCACAAACAGATCGATCGCATCAAACCTGAGATTATCGTCGCGATGGGTCGCTTTGCAGCCCAAGCGCTACTGAAGTCTACAGCATCGATAGCGGAATTGCGTGGCCAAAAACATGAATACTCAGACATAAAGATTCCTTTGGTAGTTACCTATCATCCGGCATATCTACTCCGCTCACTATTGGAGAAAAAAAAGGTGTGGAAAGACCTACAACTCGCGCAATCTCTGTTCGATGGATTTGAAAATGAACGGTCAGTATGATCTAGAGCCCGGGTCCATGATGGCGAAGTGACCATCACTGGTTATCCTGTAGAGCGATTGACAGAGTCATGCCGGATAAACGCCCATTGTTACCCAATCTGTTACGGGTTTCGGATAATTTAAGGTAGTAGTTTATGGTCAACTGGTTTAACACCGAGCTTGGAAACTGTTTTACAAACGAAGCATGTGCTCAAGTTCCTAGTTTAATTCCCTATGGGTATCATGGTGTAGCATTACAGATCGGGGCGACAGAACAGGATTTTCTGGCCGACATCGACTGTGGTGAACGGATTTATGTTGTTCCCGGAGACTGCAAAATGAATGGAGTCCTAGTCTGTTCTGATTGGGACGCGTTGCCTTTTGAACGTAGGTCTATAGATCTTGTTGTCCTGTGCCACGCGTTGGATTTCGGGAAAGATCCTGGCGGAGTATTAAGAGAAGTCAGCGAGATCTTAGCACCCGAAGGGCATTTGGTTATCCTGGGGCTTAATCCCTTTGGGATCTGGGGTATCTGTCGGTTGCTTAAATTCCATAAAAGCACAGTGCCGTGGACAGCAAACTACTTTCCGTTGACGAGAGTTCAGGACTGGATAAACTTATTGGGGTTTGTAACGGTAGGCGGGACAATGTATTTCTATCGGCCACCTGTCAATAATGAATCTATATTGCGTCGGCTAAAATTTATGGAATCGGCCGGTCGACGATGGTGGCCGGCGCTTTCTGGTGCTTATATTCTCGTAGCTAAGAACAAAACTCTTAACATTCATACAAAACATCTGAAGACCGTGTTAAGAGGCGTCCGGCAACGACATCGACTCCAAACATTAACGCGAAAATCTTGACTACGGCGTTCAATTAGGAATTCCAGTAGAAAGCGATGACTGAACGATGGGTAATCTATACAGATGGGGCCTGTCGTGGCAATCCGGGGCCCGGAGGCTGGGGTGCGGTTCTGTATCGAGGCGGAGAGATAAATGAACTCAGTGGTGCCGAGTCAAATACAACTAACAATCGGATGGAACTAACCGCTCCAGTAGAGGCGCTTGACGCACTTCCGGACTCCAGCCATGTGTCACTCTATACCGACTCACAGTACGTCAAAAACGGTATAACCATGTGGATTTTGAACTGGAAGCGAAACGGCTGGAAAACATCAAACGGTAAACAGGTAAGAAATCAGGATCTGTGGCAGGCCCTGGACCAATCGACCCAGCGACATGTTGTCGAGTGGTATTGGGTAAAGGGCCATTCTGGCGAAGCTGGAAACGAAAGAGCAGATGAGTTGGCCAATAAGGCGATTGGACAAATGTTTGCTTAGATAGCCTGAGTTTAGGAGACCATAATAACGATATGAGACAAGTTATTTTAGATACTGAGACGACTGGTTTAGATTGGAAACTAGGCCATCGCGTCATCGAGATTGGCTGTATCGAGGTGTCAGATCGTCGGATTACACAACATATTTTTCATAGTTATGTCAATCCGGACAGGCAGGTCGACTCGGAAGCGCAAGAAGTGCATGGACTCACCACAGAATTTTTGTTGGACAAGCCAAGATTCTCAGAAATTTTAGAAGAATTTCTGCTATTTATTGAAGGTTGTGAACTGGTTATCCACAATGCATCATTTGATGTTGGATTTTTGGACAATGAAATTAGTTTAATCAATTCGACCCGTGGGAAAATTGAGGACTATTGCCAGGTCGTAGACAGTTTGGCACTGGCTAGACAACTGCATCCCGGCCAGCGAAACAGTCTCGATGCTTTGGCCAAACGCTATCAGGTCGATACCAGTCAGAGAACCCATCATGGGGGTCTATTGGATGCGAGAATTTTGGCAGATGTCTATCTCGCAATGACGGGTGGGCAGGCAGACCTCTCCTTTGATGTGAGTGACCCGCAAAAGAAGTTCAGGGGAAGTAATCGGGATGTCGATCGAAATTCAGCAGGAAACCCCAGCGACAGATCTGGCGCTGGAGACGACAGGTTTATAGTCATTTCGGCCAGCGAAGATGAAATTTTAGAACATAACAAATGGCTCGACAGGTTAGGTGATAACTGTGTCTGGAGATCTGACCTGGAGTCTTGATTGAAGCGCGCTGAGAGTAAGATTGCACCGAACAATTCTTGATCTTGTGTGTATCGGGGTTTCAACCCCTTTGAGGGTTATTGTTTCAGGTAATAAGAAGGTAGGAGAATGAAAATGTACGACAACGGAATATACCCGGTCGCATCGCGCAATGCAGAAGATGCCCACATTGATGAGGCCCGCTACCAGGAGATGTATCGCCGGTCAATCGATGATCCTGAGGAATTCTGGTCTGAGCAGGCAGAGAACTACCTGACTTATTCCAAGAAATGGGATCAGGTGATGGATTGTGACTACGTTAGTGGATCAATAGCATGGTTTAGTGGTGCAAAACTCAATGCATCGGTTAATTGTATTGATCGTCATCTTGAGGTTCGAGGTGATCAGATTGCGATTATATGGGAGGGCGATGATCCATCTGAACAACAGCATATTTCCTACAAAGAGTTGCATGAAAGTGTTTGCCGGTTTGCCAATCTTTTGAAATTACGCGGAGTGACAAAAGGGGATCGGGTATCTATCTATATGCCTATGATTCCTGAGGCTGCAGTCGCTATGCTGGGGTGCGCTCGGATCGGGGCCGTACACTCCGTGGTGTTTGGTGGCTTTTCTCCAGATTCGTTAAGAGATCGTATCCTGGACTCAAATTGCCGGGTCGTTGTAACAGCAGACGAGGGCCCCCGTGGGGGTCGACCAGTACCACTTAAAGCAAACGTTGAGACAGCGCTTGCAGAATGCCCCGATGTGCATACCACAATCATTGTACGAAGGACGGGTGCTGAAGTACCTGGTGACGCAAAACGAGATGTCTGGTATGACGAAGGTATGGCAAGTGTATCGCCAGATTGTGTGCCCGAAGAGATGGATGCAGAGGATCCCTTGTTTATCCTCTATACGTCAGGTTCTACCGGTAAGCCTAAGGGCGTGTTGCACACTACTGCGGGTTATCAACTCTATGCAGCGATGACTCACCGACTAGTATTCGATTATAAAGACGGTGAGGTCTATTGGTGTACAGCTGACGTAGGTTGGATCACAGGTCACTCATATATTGTTTACGGTCCTTTGGCTAACGGTGCAACTACGTTGATGTTTGAAGGATTACCAACCTATCCCGACGGGGACCGCTTCTGGAGAATTGTGGACAAGCATTCCGTCAACATTTTCTACACAGCGCCGACGGCTATTCGGGCGCTGATGAGCCTAGGGGATGGTCCTGTACTAAGTACTGATCGTACTAGCCTTCGCATATTGGGCACTGTAGGTGAACCAATCAACCCAGAAGCCTGGGAATGGTATTACCGAGTCGTGGGGGGGCAACAGTGCCCTATTGTAGACACCTGGTGGCAGACAGAGACTGGTGGCATTTTAATCACCCCGCTGGTTGGTGCGACGCCACTGAAGCCAGGGTCGGCAACCAGACCATTTTTTGGAATCCAGCCAGCGCTTCTTGATGACGAAGGGAATGAAGTAGATGGTGCGGGTGTGGGTAATTTAGTTATCAGGCGTTCATGGCCAGGGCAGATGCGAACGGTGTACGGTGACCACGAGCGCTTCGTATCTACTTATTTTGCCACGTACCCTGGATATTATATGACTGGAGATGGCGCACGCAGAGACGAGGACGGTTATTACTGGATCACAGGTCGAGTTGATGATGTTATTAACGTTTCTGGTCATCGAATGGGAACCGCTGAGGTTGAAAGCGCTCTGGTATTGCATGATCTAGTCGCGGAAGCAGCTGTTGTTGGATATCCGCACAAGATCAAGGGACAGGGGATCTACGGTTATGTCACGTTGATGGTGGGCAGTGATCCCAGTGACGAACTTAAGAGAGACCTCGTTAATCTTGTGCGCAAAGAAATAGGTCCGTTCGCAACGCCCGATATAATCCAATGGGCACCCGGCTTGCCGAAAACCCGTTCGGGAAAGATTATGCGTCGAATTCTGAGAAAGATAGCCGCCGGTGAAATTGATGACTTGGGAGATACATCGACACTGGCGGATCCTAGCGTCGTAGACGACTTGGTGGCTAAGGGACCGAATTAATAGGCTGTCAGTTGTTCTCGAAGAGAAAGGCGGTTAAAATCCGCTGCCCTAAATAACCTCCGATTAACTCCTTGTTTCACTGCCAAGAGCAGGAAACTCGATCCATAGGGAGAAACTTATGCGCCATTACGAGATAGTATTTCTCGTCCATCCTGATCAAAGTGAGCAGGTTCCTGCAATGACCGAACGCTATAAGGGCGTTATAGAAAATGCGGGCGGTCAGTTACACAGAGTGGAAGACTGGGGCAGGCGTCAATTAGCCTATCCTATTGAGAAGGTCCACAAAGCTCATTACGTGTTGATGAACGTGGAGTGTGATCAACCAACGCTCGACGAAATGAACGACTTGTTTAAATTCAACGATGCAGTTATTAGGAATCTGGTCATTAAAAAGAAAACTGCCGTAACCGAACCGTCATTCTTGGTGCAAAGCGGGGAAAGTAATGATGTTGTATCTGCACCTGAGACGCTTAGTAACGAGCCCGTAGAAGCAGCGGATGCCAGTGAGAATTCGGGCTCTGATGGGGAAGGGGACGGTGGGGCAGTAAATGAGCCGTCGTTAGAGAAACCAGCGCCAGTAGATGAGGATTCTATTGCTACCTCAGATTCTGAAGTTGAGGAGCCTCAGACATGAGAAACAACCGGCGTCGTAAATACTGTCGTTTTACTGCTTTGGGTGTAACCGAGATTGACTATAAAGACTTGGACACTCTTAAATCCTATATTACTGAGACGGGAAAAATAATCCCCAGTAGAAATACTGGAACCAAACCACGCTATCAGCGCCAACTGGCGACTGCGGTTAAAAGAGCGCGCTACCTGGCTTTACTTCCCTATAGTGATCAGCATTAGCATCGTTTTAGACCAGTGTTTTGGAGAAAATGTGAGATGGAAATTATATTACTAGAAAATATACAAAACCTTGGGGAGTTAGGAGACATTGTACGGGTGCGATCTGGTTATGCTCGCAATTATCTTGTGCCACAAGGCAAGGCGGCATGGGCGACTGACAATGCGAAGGCGCAGGTTGAAGAACGCCGCAAAGAGCTCGCAAAGCTAGATAGTGAAAGAATGGATGCCGCAAAGGCTAAGGTCGAGTTATTGCCGGAATCTGTGACTGTTGCCCGTAGAGCCGGCGAAGAGGGCAGACTGTTCGGCTCTGTATCAGCTTTGGATATTGCGGAATTATTACAAAACGCAGAATTGGCTATCCAGCGCTCTGAAATCGATATGCCTAAAGGATCAATTAAAGAATTAGGAGAACACGAAATTCAGATAATACTTCACCCGCAGATCCTGCGATCGTTGAAGGTTGTGGTGACTGCGGAACAGATAGAAGATGGCGAGGGCGTTCAGGAAGAAATAATATCCTGAGCTGCATGCGTTATTTGCCCCATGAGCCGGACAAAATGTCCGGCTTTTTCGTGTATCCTTGTCCGATCAAATACCGCAACCGAATGATGACAGCCGCCCGCTGATTTGTTGTAAAGTTGTCAGCATGTAACAAATTGAAAATTGAACGTATCCGATGTCAGAGACTCAGGCAATAATCTCAACCCGACGCGAATACCCTGTGCCACCGCAAGCACTTGAAGCTGAGCAGTCGGTCCTGGGTTGCTTGCTTTTGGATTCCAGGCGATGGGATGATGTGGCAGAAGTTGTTTTAGAAGAGGACTTCTACACCAAGTCGCATCGAGAGATATTTGCGGCTATAAAAGCGCTTCACGCTGCGGATCAACCGGTGGATGTCGTTACAACATCAGAGTGGTTAGGTAATTGCGGTATGCTCGATAAGGTCGGTGGCCTTCCTTATCTAGGAGAACTGGCTAAGAATACACCGGCGACAGTTAACGTCATAGCTTATGCTGCGATAGTCCGAGAAAGGTCGGTATTACGACGTTTAATTAACGTTTCTACACAGATTTCGGAAAAAGCTTACAACCCTGAAGGTTCCAATGTAGAAGAATTATTAGGGTACGCCGAAAAGCTGGTGTTCGATATAGCTGAATCCGACAAGCGCCAGAAGGGCGGATTTGTGCCGGTACAGAGTCTTCTGACAGAAGCACTGGATAGAATAGAGGAGCTTTATGAATCCGGACAATCCATTACAGGCGTACCGACGGGGTTCGGTGACCTGGATAACATCACATCAGGCCTTCAACCTTCAGATCTGGTCGTTATTGCTGGTCGACCATCGATGGGTAAAACCAGTCTTGCAATGAACATTGTTGAGAATGCCGCGATCGGGAGCAAACTACCTGTTGCGGTATTCAGCATGGAAATGCCTGGCCAGCAACTTGCTATGCGAATGCTTGCATCTTTGGGCAGAATTAATGCGCATCACGTCAGGACAGGGAAACTCTCCAAGGATGACTGGCCTCGTCTAACCTCAGCTGTGGAGTTGCTTGATACTGCTCCGATATTTATTGATGATACTCCCGCCCTTACGCCGGTTGAACTTAGGTCTCGCGTTCGCAGGCTATCCCGGGACCATGGGCGACTTGGTATGATCGTAGTTGACTATCTACAGTTGATGCAATCCGGTGATAACAGCGAAAATAGAGCCGTTGAAGTATCTAACATTACCAGGGCGCTGAAGATTATTGCTAAGGAGATGTTTGCACCTGTCGTCGTACTATCACAGTTAAATCGGAGTTTGGAACAAAGACCTAACAAAAGGCCTGTAATGTCTGATCTTAGAGAGTCCGGTGCGATAGAGCAGGATGCTGACGTAATATTTTTTATTTATAGAGATGAGATTTACAATGAGGATTCTCAGGATCGTGGTACAGCCGAGATTATCATCGGAAAGCAAAGAAATGGTCCTACGGGGACCGTACGTCTGACATTTTTGGGTGAGTACACACGATTTGAGAACTATGTTTCTGAATTTTCAGAGCCTATGTATTGACATTCGAAGAATTTGTTAGACCCAAGTGCTAGATCGAGGCAAGAGCTAGCTAGCTACCATAAATTGTATCTTTTCATTTGTGCCTATAGGGAAAAATTGGAGTAATGCCAGCAAAAGGAAAGATTTCTTATATCTGTAGTTCGTGTGGCGCCAAGCACCCGAAATGGACCGGCCAGTGTAATGACTGCGGAATATGGAATTCCTTGGCAGAAACAAAGATTGCCCATTTAGCTAAATCTATTCATGACGTTGACCAGGCAGACAGTGTTCCAATAGATCTATCGAGTATCCAAGTGGCACAGATTGCCCGAATGTCGACGGGTTCCAGCGAGTTTGATCGGGTGCTCGGCGGTGGGTTCGTAGAGGGAGCAGTAACGCTACTTGGAGGCGAACCAGGAATAGGAAAGAGTACTTTAGCCCTCCAATGTGCTGGCAGTCTTTCGATTGCCGATTCGGTTCTCTACACCACGGGGGAAGAGTCCCTACAACAACTTGCCTTAAGGGCTAGTCGTACAAAGATTGAGAACTCAAACATCAAGATCATAGGAACTTCGGAACTTGAAACAGTTTTGCATGTTGCTAAGTCGACGGGTCCGAAGTTTGTAGTGATTGACTCGATTCAAACCTTGTTTTCTACAGAACAGGAATCTGCGCCAGGTAGTATCAGTCAGGTCCGAGCTTGTGCAGATCGGTTGGTAAGGTATGCCAAGTCGACAAGTACCGCAATTCTTATGATAGGACATATAACAAAAGATGGTGTGCTTGCTGGCCCTAAATTACTTGAGCATATAGTCGACACTGTCTTGTACTTTGAAGGAGATGCGGACAGTCGGTTGCGGCTGGTTAGGGCTTTCAAAAATAGATTCGGTGCCGTAAATGAGGTAGGCGTATTTGTAATGACTGATTCAGGCCTAAGGGGTGTAGAGAATCCATCATCCATGCTGCTATCTTCGGGTAACACGGATAAGCCTGGGAGTGTTGTCCTGGTCGCACAGGAGGGCACGCGACCGTTGTTGGTTGAGCTCCAAGCGTTGGTTGACGACTCTGTGCTTGCAACGCCTCGCAGACTTTCCATAGGCCTTGACGGTGGCCGAATTAACATGTTGTTAGCAGTGTTAAGCAGACATGCTGGTGTTACGCTGGGCAACAGGGATGTCTATGTTAACGTTGCGGGGGGAATAAAATTATCAGAAACAGCCACAGATGTTGCTATAGCTTTAGCGGTTTTGTCTAGTCACTTTGATAAACCGTTACCAGCTAGCACAGTATGTTTTGGCGAAATAGGATTGTCTGGTGAGATCAGACCAGTTCAACGAGGCCAAGAGCGACTTAAGGAAGCAAAGAAACTCGGATTCAGAAAAGCCATAATTCCACAGGCAAACCAAGCGACTCAAGGTCCAGAGAAACTAGAGGTTGTTCCAGTAAAGAATGTCGGTGAGTTGTTGGAACTCCTCCATTGACTTAGATATCACGTAGCAGCTCATTAATTCCGACTTTCGATCGCGTTTTCTCATCTACCCTCTTGACGATTACAGCACAATACAGACTGTGTGATCCGTCTTTTGCGGGCATTGTTCCAGATACCACAACAGAACCTGCGGGGATTGTTCCATAGCTAACGTTACCATTTGCACGATCCAAAATCTTGGTGCTCTGACCAATATATACGCCCATTGAGACTACGGAACCTTCTTCAACGATCACGCCTTCAACGATTTCGCTACGAGCACCAATAAAGCAATTGTCTTCAATTATTGTAGGGGATGCTTGGAGAGGTTCAAGGACCCCGCCGATACCCACACCTCCCGACAGGTGGACGTTTTTCCCAATTTGCGCACAAGAGCCAACCGTTGCCCACGTATCAACCATTGTCCCCTCGCCTACATAGGCTCCAATATTGACATAGCTCGGCATGAGAATGACATTGGGTGCGAGATAAGCACCATGGCGAACCATAGCTGGAGGCACAACACGGTATCCACCAGTTTGAAATTGACAATCGTCGTAGTTGTCGAACTTGCCGGCTACCTTGTCATAGTACTTGGTGTCTCCAGATTCCAATACTCTATTTTCGCCAAGTATGAATGACAACAATACCGCCTTCTTGAGCCACTCATTGACCACCCATCCGGTAGCCGTTGGTTCAGCGACTCTGGCATCACCGTTATCTAAGAGTTCAAGTGCAGATTTAATTGCTTGGATTAATTCGACACTGACTGAAGAACGAGTCAAGGACTCACGATTTTCGTATGCCGTAACAATAATTTGTTTAATATTATTCATAATATGGGTTGCTCAAGGGAAATCGAGGTGCTAGGAAGGCAACGCGGCGCAAACGGTTTCTGCGATTTGCTTTCTTTCTTTCGGGTCGTTTATCGGTTGGCCATCACGGTCGGTAATGTAAAAAATATCTTCTACTCTTTCACCGAAGGTGCTGATTTTAGCGCTCACCAGATGTGTTTTACACTCAATAAATGCCTTCGCAACTTGATGGAGTAATCCAGGTCGGTCTTGGGCTGTTACCACCATAATTGTTTTGATTTGATCTTCTAGCTTGGGAAATGTCACTTTTGTGTCTATAGGGAAATGTAGCAGGGAGCGAGAAAGCCGAGTTCTCTGGGGGTCTTTTCCAGGCATTGGATCCATTATCTGTGCCCTTAAAGACTGTTTTGTAGAGTTTAAGCCGCTTTTCGTGGGTTTGTTAGGACCGGCATTCAACACAATAAATATCATCACAACTAGGCCAGAATAGGTACGGTGCACCCGTGCATCGACAATATTTAGATTTTCTCGATCAAAGCCCGCAGTTACATTACACAATAAAAGCTCCGAGTCAGGTGCGCAGACAAACACCTCAGTCGTACCGGATTCACTATTATTTATCGTATCCACAAGTGGTAGAGATGCTATGGAGGCTGATGACAAAAGGCGCGTGTGCCAGGCAATCGCGGCTGGGGAATTTCGAAGAAAATACTCATCTTCCATTACCGACCATACACTTTCTGCCGTCTCTTGTTTGATTGAGGCATCCTTCAGATAAGTCAGCGACTCGCTTTTCAGATCTTCTATTCTTTCTGATACTAATAACGGGGATCCAACGTCGCGACGAAGAGCCTGTGTTGTTAGGTTATATAGATCACTTAGAAGCTTCGCCTTCCAGTCGTTCCATACATCAGGGCTGGTACCCCGTATATCAGCAACCGTAAGCAGATAAAGATTGTCCAAGCGCTCCTGATCACCAACCAGGCGCGCGAAGTCATCTATTACGCCAACGTCTGAGGTATCTTCACGCTGAGCTATCCACGACATCGTGAGATGGTGACGGACCAGCCATGAAACAAAATGACAGTCATAATCACTCATGCTGTGTTTTCTGCAAAATTGATAAACCTCGGATTCGCCGAGCTTGGAGTGGTCGCCACCTTGTCCTTTTGAAATATCGTGAAACAGTGCAGCTATAAATAGGCGATGGCGCTTGAAAATAGTAAGCATTAACTTACTTTCTGCCGGATACTCGGTATCGTGTTCGGGTAACTCAAGTCGTCGGAGGTTTCTTACAACAAAGAGAAGATGTGCGTCGACTGTATAGACATGGAAAAGATCATGTTGCATCTGGCCTACGATTCGACCGAATTGGGGTATGTAAGCGCCTAGGATACCGTATGCATTCATTTGTCGGAGTGCTCGTGTCTGTCCGAGTGGAGCTTTCAGAATTTCCATAAATAGACTTCTACATCGAAGGTCTTGGCGGAATCCAGCATCTATTCTGAAAAGGTTCTCACGGATTGACCGGATAGTATCTACGCCAATACCTTTGAGATCCGGGTGCTGTTGTAAAAGAAAGAAAACTTCTAGGAGAGCAAAAGGCGATGTTTGAAATACATTGGAATTGCGTATTTCAATAAGCTCGTTCTTCATACAAAAACGCTGATTTAAGTTGGCAGGTTTGCTTTTTCGACCCTTTGTTTGGGGCTTCGTGACTGCTTGCAGTTGCTGCAGTACAGTCGTGTTGAGTAATCGAATTTCCCCAGCTGTTCGGTAATACCGTTTCATGAGTTTTTCGACTGCTAGCGTTGTTGTGTCCTTATAACCAAATTGCTTGGCGATCTCGCGCTGATAATCGAAAAGAAGCCGATCCTCAGCCCGACCTGACGCGAAGTGCAATGCATTGCGAATTTTCCACAGAAAATTCCTCGCTCTGATCAATTCCCGATATTCGTGCTCAGTTAGATAATTGTAAGAAATAAGATAACGGAGTCCCTGCTGACCAAGTATCCGATGAGCAACCCAGCCGATGGTCTGAAGATCTCTTAATCCACCCGGTCCTTCTTTGATTTGTGGCTCTAAGTTGTAGGCAGTGTCATCGTAGCGTAGGTGGCGGGCTGACTGCTCTTTGATCTTGGCTTCTAGGTACTTTGCAGCTGGCCACATCAGGTCGATGCCGGTTCGTAATTTGAGCTGACTGAGTAATTCAGAATTGCCAGCTAGCACCCTTGATTCCAACAAGTTGGTCATTACAGTCACATCACTACGTGACTGAGCGGTACAGTCTCGAAGTGTACGAACGCTATGACCGATGGTAAGTCCGACATCCCAGAGCGTCCGAATCAACGATTCAGTGTTTTGTCGCTGTGCTTTAGTGGGTGCTTTTTGAAAGAGCACCAGTAAATCTATGTCCGATCCTGGGTGAAGTTCAGACCTACCATAGCCACCAACAGCAATGAGTGCGACGGATCGGCTTTTTTCTGTCGAAGGTGCATGATGTTCCCAGATAGCTTTGATAACCTGATCTACAAACCAGGCATGAGCAGTAACGATATCTTGTGAAGGAGCACCGCCAAGGTGGTAGTTCTTTAATACGCCAACACTATCACTCAGCAGTGTTTTGACTAGGGTGACTCTATTGGAATCCCCCATCAACTTGTGCAGGGTCCGGGTATCTAGGATACGGTTTCGTGACAACCACATTTTTCAGACCGATTGAGACGGTTAGCCTGTTAGTATTTCATGGCCGTCTTCAGTAACTCCTATGGTATGTTCCCACTGTGCGCTTAGACTATGATCTCTGGTAACCACAGTCCAGCCGTCCGGAAGTAGGCGAGTTTCCTTTTTTCCCGCATTGATCATTGGTTCGATGGTAAAGGTCATTCCAGGGGAGAGTTCCAAGCCGCTTCCAAACGTACCGTAGTGCAGTACCTGTGGGTCTTCATGAAATACACGCCCAATGCCATGACCACAGTATTCCCGCACAACTGAAAATCCGTTACCTTCAGCATACTGTTGGATCACAGCACCGATGTCCCCGAGGCGTGTGCCAGGGCGTACAAGGCGAATAGCCGTTTCAAGACACTCACGAGTGATATTTATCAGGCGTTGAGCTCGTATTGAGACGTCGCCAACTGCAAACATTCTGCTGGCGTCCCCATGGTATCCATCTTTTATCACGGTGATATCGATGTTAATGATATCGCCAGTTTTGAGTTTTCTCTTCCCTGGAATACCGTGGCAGACCACGTGATTCACACTGGTACAGATTGATTTGGGGAATCCTCTATAGTTTAATGGAGCTGGTATCGCGTCGAGGTCATCGATGATGTATCGGTGACAAATTTGATCCAGCTCATCTGTCGTGATACCCGGCGCCACGTGAGGCGTTATCATATCGAGCACTTGTCTCGTAAGTTGACCGGCTATCCGCATCTTGGACAATTCAGCGGCAGTTTTTATCGTTACGGACATGGAACACAGAAAATTCGCTCATATCAGGGTAGCCTATCCTACACGAACATTTCGCCAGATGTGCCTGGAAGGGCGGTTCCAAAGCCCATAACTGCGGAGTATGGATAGTGAACAAACATCAAATACTGGCGATTTTCAGACTGTTCGGATAAAATCCCGCCCCCAAATCCTGGCAGGTAACGTTATCGATCGCCCGGGTGCTCAGTTGTATAAAAACAGGTGAGTTGGCGATAGAAGTGCCTGTCTAAATTTAACCCGAAGGAGATTACATGGCAGACATCACTATGCGTCAGATGTTGGAAGCTGGCGTTCATTTTGGTCATCAGACCCGCTATTGGTCACCAAAGATGGCACCCTACATCTTCGGCAGCCGCAACAAAATTCACATTATAAATTTGGAGACTACGTTACCTTTATTTCAAGAAGCGATGAACTTTCTCGGAAGCGTTACTGCTGCAAAAGGAAAAGTGTTATTCGTTGGGACAAAACGCCAGGCGAGTAAATTGGTTCGGGAGCATGCTGAACGATGTGGCTGCCCTTTTGTGGATCACCGCTGGCTCGGCGGCATGTTGACGAACTTTAAGACGGTCAAGAACTCTATAGCGAGATTGATTGAGCTTGATGAATTAAACAATAGTGGTGCCATAGACCGGCTAAGCAAAAAGGAAGGACTCAATCTGGAGCGAGAGCGAAGTAAGCTAGACCGCAGTCTTTCTGGGATACGTGACATGACGGGCCTACCAGACTGTATATTTGTTATAGATGTCGAACACGAGAAAATTGCGGTTGCCGAGGCTAAGAAGTTGAAGATTCCGGTAGTTGGTATTGTTGACACAAACAGCTCGCCAGAGGGAATCGATTATCCTATTCCTGGTAATGATGATGCGATAAGAGCGGTGCGCCTTTATCTTTCTCATGCCGCTGATGCTGTTTTGGAAGCGAGAAGTATCTTGCCCGAGGTGATCAGTGGTGACGCTGATGACTATATAGAGGTTACTGAAAACGTAGACTCAGCTAGCGTAGCCGAGGATGATCTAGTTGGCGTGCCCGATTCTCTTGTTGCCTCGGAAGAAATTACCGAGGTGGCATCTGACCTAATTGGAGAAGGTGCACCGTTAGAGGAAAGCGAAAAAGGTAGTGCTGGGTAAACACAGTGAGTAGATGAGGACCATTAAATGACTATATCAGCTGCTTTGGTCAAGGAACTGCGTGAACGCACCGGTGCAGGCATGATGGACTGCAAAAAAGCCCTCACTCAAACGGATGGTGACATTGATCAGGGTATCGAACTGTTGCGAACTTTGGGTGTTGCAAGTGCAGAAAAGAAGTCGGGACGTATTGCGGCTGAAGGAGCTATCGTCCAGCTTGTTTCGAATGACAGATCTTCCGGTGTGTTGGTTGAGGTAAATTGCGAAACCGATTTTGTGGCTAAAGATAACTCTTTTAAAATATATACAACGGCAGTTGCCCAGTGTCTACTTGCAGGTGATCAAAACACGATGGAAGAATTGGAGGAATCTGAACTTTATCCAGATATTTCCGTCAATCAAGCACGTCAGGAGTTGATCTTCAAAATCGGTGAAAATATCTCTGTACGTCGTTTCGATAGAATGAGATCTTCCGATGGTTTGGTGGCTGGTTACCTCCACGGAGGGAGAATCGGTGTGTTGGTCTCTATGGAAAAGTGTGATGTGGAGCTAGGCAAAGATATAGCAATGCATATTGCAGCCAGTCGACCAATTTGTGTCGCTGAAGATGATGTTCCTGAGAAACTTATCGAAGCAGAGCGGTCTATATTTATTGCGCAGGCGAAAGAGAGCGGCAAATCTGACGACATTGCTGCACGCATGGTCGACGGCAAGTTAAAAAAGTTTTTGAAGGAGAATACCTTGCTGGGACAGGCTTATGTAAAGGATCCAGATATAACAGTTGGTGATCTTGTCGCAAGAGTTGACGCAAAGGTACGTGAGATGCTTCGATATGAGGTCGGCGAAGGACTGGAAAAAAGGGATGATGATTTCGTCGCCGAAGTGATAGCACAAGCTAACCGTGGATAAAATTATGTGTGATAACAAAACACAAGCGGCAGGTATTGCCCGGTAACATTATCGAATTGGTTTTGACCAGGAAGTAAGTTGTCTGTGATGCCTCGTATCTCTTCAATCAGATTGGCACAAACAACGTTATAACTATCCAACGCTAACAGGGATCACCGACTCAATATCGGGTTAGGTGGGAGTTCCAAGGGCATTTGGCCACATAAAACCCCCAAATAAATAGATTCGGTTCTACATTGGTTATAAGGGGTTTTCTACGTTCAAAATTTAGTTGTTACAGAATTTTTGACATAATTACTGGACTTAGTCGTAATATGTTGAATTAAATCAAATTTTCTAGGTGTCGAAAACCAGTCTACCACTCCAATTAGACAGTATTAAAATATCAACTCCTGCCACGAGAAGTACACAGATTCCTAGGGACGGTAAGTGAGCAAAGGAGAGAAACGATGATCGATGAAATCATGACGGACACCAAATCTCGCATGAAGAAGAGTATCGCTGCAGTTAACGTTGAATTGGCAAAGATCCGTACTGGTCGGGCCACCCCAGCTCTGCTCGATCATGTTGTGGTGAGTTATTACGGCAACGACGTGCCGCTCAATCAGGCAGCAACAATCAGTGTATCTGATGCTCGCACCCTGTCAGTGCAGGCTTGGGAAAAAAACATGGTACCAACAATTGAGAAGGCCATTCTGGAGTCGCAGTTGGGGCTAAATCCAGTTACAGCCGGCGAGGTTGTGCGCATTCCTATTCCATCCCTAACAGAGGAAAGGCGCCGGGAGATGACTAAGCTGGTACGGACTGAGGGAGAAAATGGGAAGGTTGCCATTCGAAATATAAGGCGAGATGCGATAAGTCATGCCCGTGACTTGGTTAAAAACAAGGAGATCAGTCAGGATGGTGAGAAAAAAGGAGTAGAGCAGATACAATCGCTTACGGATCAGTACACCGCGGAAATTGATGCACTGATCAAAGAAAAAGAAGTTGAGATCATGGAAGTTTAACAAATCAGAAGTCTGGTTAGCTGTATCATCCACCCAAACATCTAGTCATATATAGTTGATCTAATGCCAGGCCAAGATCTGTGTGAGGTGCCATACCACGTCGCGATCGTTATGGATGGGAACGGCCGTTGGGCGTTACGAAGGAAACAGTCTAGAATTGTCGGTCACAAAAAGGGGGTAGAAGCACTACGCCATATCATAGAGTGCTGTGGAAAGCATGGTGTTTCAATACTGACTTTATTCGCGTTCAGCAGTGAAAACTGGCGTCGGCCACCAGCAGAAGTCAGCGGGCTTAAACGCTTGTTGTTTTCTAGCCTTGTGGCTGAAGCAGATAGTCTGGTGAGTAATGGTGTCCGGCTTCGTGTTATCGGTGATTTAGGTCCATTTGGGCCCGATGTCCTAGACTTGGTGCAGCGTACAGAGCGCAGAACTGCTAATAACCATAAGCTGGAATTGGTAATTGCAGTGAATTATGGTGGTCGCTGGGATATTGTTTCTGCCTGTCGAAAGCTGGCTATGGCTGTGGCTGAAGGAAAACTTTCTTCAGATGCTATTGACGAAAGGAGTGTCGCTGAGGCGCTCAGTACGTCGACACTGCCTGACCCGGATTTGTGTATCCGGACTGGGGGAGAATACCGAATTAGCAATTTTTTGCTCTGGCAACTCGCCTATACTGAACTGTGTTTTTCTGAAGTTCTCTGGCCTGAATTCAGCGAAGATGATTTTGTTGAGGCCCTAAATTGGTACGCCACGCGACAAAGAAGATTTGGCAAGACTCAAGAGCAGGTCAGAACCTCCTGACTGATTGGTATTTAATTGGGGTGCCAACAAAAGGCGATCTGATTCTGAGGGCAGGTTGTTCTGGGACCTGACATCATAAGACTGCGTTGCTGAGCCTATGGAATGAAGATACGGATAGCAACAGCAACAGTGCTGGCAGCGTTCACAGTTACAGTAATTCTTTGGCTGCCAGGCGCTGTATTTACCGGATTTCTAGTAGCTGTCAGTGCATTGGCTGCGTGGGAATGGTGCCGACTGATTCCAAGTGGGTTGTCCACGGTAGTGCGAGGTGGATACTCTGTTGGGGTTGCTGTTCTTGTGCTTGGAAGTGCATTGTATGAACCTAGTTGGATACCGTTGACGATAGGCGCATCAGTGATTTGGCTTGTGCTAGGCATTACTGTCTTGATTCAGATATGTCGCCGATCTAAAGTACAGATCCATTCCGGCCTTCTTCTTGGGTTGATCCTGCTTGTGCCGGGCCCAGTTGCTTTGATTGCAATTCAGCAGAGTCTGGATCAGGGTCGTTTTTTGGTCTTGATGAGCTTCGTCGTTGTCTGGGGTACGGATACTTTTGCTTATGCGGTTGGTAAACAATTTGGGCGCAGAAAATTGGCACCAAGCATCAGTCCTGGGAAAACACTGGAGGGCACCCTGGGTGGTATAGTGGGTGCTATTGGAACGGGGATCATCTTCTTTTTTGTCCTGATGGAAAGCAATAAGGTTGGAGTCATTGGATTTGAATTGTGGTGCTTAATCGCTGCCTCGGTAGCTGTAATGGCAGTCGTCGGGGATCTGGTGGAGAGCGCTGTAAAACGCTCAGCACATCAGAAAGACAGTGGCAAACTTGTACCTGGCCACGGTGGGGTACTTGACCGGATTGATAGTCTGTTATGTGCAGCACCAATATTCGGCAGCTGGGTGTTTTTGTGCGAAAAGGCCGCAACAGTACCGTTGTAGTGGAATGATCAAAAACGTCGCGATTCTGGGGGCAACAGGCTCTATCGGTACTAGTGCACTAGAGGTTATCGAAAAACATCCTGATCGATTTGCTATCTGGGGTTTGACCAGTCATACGCGTACAGGAAATTGCTGTGCGATGATAAAAAAATTCAAACCGAAGATGGTTGCGGTTTCTTCTGAGATGATGAGTGATGTGGCTGGCTTTCTAACCGATGGTTTTGGTTCAGTAGCGTTGCTAGAAGGTGATCAAGGAATAAACACGATAGCGGCTGCGGAAGAGGTCGATATAGTTATTGCTGGAATTTCCGGTGCCGCAGGGTTCGCTTCGACGGTGTCTGCAATAAGAGCGGGAAAAAAGGTCTTAATTGCGAACAAAGAGCCACTGGTCATGCTCGGAGGATTGCTAAGACAGCTGGTTGCGGAGTCTGGTGCTCAGATCGTACCCATCGATAGCGAGCACAATGCAATATTCCAGTGTCTGCCTAAAGCTGCCCAAATAGATTGCATGAGTGGCGGAATAGACAAAGGTCAGATATTACTGCGACACGGTGTGCGAGGAATAATCCTGACGGCATCTGGTGGACCTTTTCTAAACACACCACTAGAAGGAATGTCAGACATTACACCTGACCAGGCTGCTGCCCATCCTAGATGGGCCATGGGGCGCAAGATTTCGATTGATTCTGCGACGATGATGAACAAAGGCCTAGAGATTGTAGAGGCCTGCGTCCTTTTTGGCGTTAGCCCTCAGAACATCGAAGTGGTTGTTCATCCAGAAAGTATTGTTCATTCCTTTGTGGAATACCTAGACGGGTCGATAGTTGCTCAGTTAGCAAACCCTGATATGCGTGTGCCAATTGCTGCAGCTCTGGCTGAGCCGGAGCGTATTGAATCGGGTGTCGAACGACTAGACCTTGTTCGAGCGGGACAGCTTAATTTTCAAAATCCTGATGATAGGAAATTTCCTTGTCTTGCGATGGCTCGTCAGGCTGCAGAGGCTGGGGGCGCAGCACCGATCGTTCTGAATGCCGCCAACGAAATTGCCGTAAACGCATTCTGTGAGGGTAGGATACGATTTACCGATATTCCTAATTTCATCCACTGCGCGCTTGACAAATTTTGCGATTTGACAGTTGATGATGTGGCCTCTATAACCCGTCTGGATCAACTGGTTCGTGAGACACTCCAAAATAGGTTAGACACAGGCACTATTTCATTGCAGCATGCAGTCGCAGGATACTGATTATGGCGGTTGTTGAAAATGTGGGCTGGTTCCTGGTTGCTGTTTTCATCCTGGTTACATTTCATGAATTAGGACATTTTAGCGTTGCACGCCTTTTCGGCGTAGGTGTATCGAAATTTTCAATTGGTTTCGGTAAGGCACTGTATTCGTTTCGGTCTCAACGTTCCGGCACTGAATATGTGCTCGGCGTATTACCTTTCGGCGGGTATGTAAAATTTATCGATGAACGAGAGGATCATGTGCACCCTCGGGATCTGCCTCGTGCCTTCAATCGACAAAACCTGTGGGTCAGAACGGCTGTTGTGATTGCTGGCCCGTGTGCTAATTTCATATTAGCCATATTCTTTTACTGGCTAGTATTTGGAATAGGTGTTCCGGGTGTTGAGCCAGTAATCGGTTATATTGAACCAGGGAGTTCAGCAGAAGCAGTCGGGCTACAACGCGGTGATCGGATCGCCCGCATTAACGGTAGGAAGGTTCGTAGCTGGGGAGAGCATCGTTACTACTTATTGAACCAGGTCGAAGCTGGTGAAGCGTTAACGTTCACTATTGTGACGCGTACCGGTCAGAACAAGACGGTTTCTATAGAATCGAGTACGTTGCAGTCGGGTCAGTTGAATCCGTCGGTTTTGGAGGAACAGATCGGAGTGCTGCCACGATTAGCTCCCATTGTCGGGACATTGATTGCAGGGGAAGTTGCAGATGTTGCAGGTATTAAATTAAATGACCGGTTTATGACGATAGACGGTATTGCCATCAATGGGTGGCGGGATGTGGTTAAAACTATATCGTCCAGGCCGGAAAAGGTGGTTCGAGTATCTGTGTTCAGAAATGGATCACTAAAAACGATCGTCATGGTTCCGAAAGCGGTACATTCCCTGGATAGTGTCGTGGGTAGAATTGGTATCGGACCTGCCAATCATGTCAATGTGGTGGTTCGATTGGGAGCTGGTGAGGCGATGATTCGTGCGGTAGAGGCTACCTGGCTTCTGAGTAAATTGACCGTTGGGATGATTATTCAGATGTTCCAAGGTAAAGAATCAACTAAGAATATTAGTGGCCCTTTGACAATTGCAAAATATGCAGGTGCATCGGCCGAGTACGGCTTAACTGCTTTTCTGACGTTTTTAGCCATTCTGAGCATTAGCCTCGGGATTCTGAATCTTTTGCCAATTCCTGTTTTGGATGGGGGGCACTTGGTCTATTTTATTATTGAGGGTGTAAAGGGTGGGCCGGTTTCAGAAAATTTTATGTATAGGTCTCAACAGCTAGGATTCGCAGTTCTTGCTGTATTGATCAGCTTTGCACTTTATAATGATGTGCACAATGTATTCAAATTCTAGGAACAATGAAACTCGGCCTGTTATGTAGAGCACTTTGTGCGACTGTACTCGTTATTTACAGTGGACTAGTACAGGCATTCGATCCCTTCGAGGTCAAAGATATTCGGGTTGAGGGTGCTCAAAGGATTGAGGTTGGCACGATCTTCAACTATCTCCCAGTCAAAGTCGGAGATGAGATAACCGACGAGGCTGCCCGAGAATCAGTGCGGATCCTGTTTTTAACTGGATTTTTCAATGATGTTCAGCTCAAGCGAGACGGGACTACGCTTATAGTTGTGGTCAGTGAGAGGCCTTCGATCGCTTCGATAGTGTACCTAGGGAACAAAGATATTCGAGATGAAGAGATTGAAGAGACCCTTCATTCAGTCGGATTCGTTGATGGTAAGGTATTCAGCCAGCCAGCCCTCGACAAGCTATTAAAAATCTTACGTGAAAGATATTTTTCTCGAGGTCGTTACTCCTGCACAATAGATGCGACTGTAACACCACTAGACGCCAGTAGAGTACGCATCCGACTGCAGATCGATGAAGGCCGCGTGGCACGAATTGAGAAGCTGCAAATTGTTGGTAACAATAGGTTTAGTGATCGCGAACTTCTCAAATTACTTGAGCTCCGACAAGATTCTTTGCTAGGTTTTCTTTCATCAAAGAGAAACTACTCAATTGAAAAGTTGAATGCATCGTTGGAGGCATTAACAAGTTTCTATTTGGATCGGGGGTACATCAATTTTGAGATTGATTCTCATGATGTTGCGATCAGTCAGAACAAGCAAGACATATTCGTGACCATTTCCATCACTGAAGGTGAACCTTACGCGTTCGGGAAAGTCGAGCTGGACGACATCCAACGGTATATAACTAAAGAAGATTTTGATGTGGTACGACCACATTCCGGAACACCGTTTTCTCGCCGACAAGTATTGTTGGCAAAGTCAGGATTGGAATCAAAACTCGCTGACATCGGTTTCGCATTTGGCAGTGTGAATGCAATGCCAGAATTAGACAACGAGCGTAAACTTGTTGACTTCACATTCGTTGTTGATCCTGGCCCTAAAGTTTACGTCAGGAAAGTCGTTGTTCGCGGAAATCAGTCCACGCGAGATGAGGTTATCCGTCGAGAAATGCGACAGATCGAAGGGGCTGTTTACTCAGCAAAAGATATTCGACGATCCCGTGAACGGATTCAGAGACTGGGGTACTTTGATGAGGTCAAGATAGAAACACCAGCCGTGCCGGGTACTCTTGACCAGGTCGATATAAATGTTACGGTCCAAGAGCGTTCAACCGGTAGCTTTATGTTCGGGGTCGGATATGCGGGTGCGGACGGAGTCTTGCTACAGGCAGAAATCAATCGGGAAAATCTTTTCGGCTCTGGCCGAGAGTTGAAATTCAAAGTCAACCAATCCTCTGTTGAGCAAGTATACGAAGTCGCCTATACGAACCCTTACTTCACAAAAGAAGGCGTAAGTCTGGGCTATTTTGTCGAGTATGAAGATATTGATACGGGTGAGACGACCAGTGCCGACTATGAATCTAACAGTAGTACATTCGGCGTACGGACAAAGATACCTGTAACCGAGTTCAACTCTCTAAACTTAAGTCTTGGGTTTGAACAACTGGATCTAGAGGGCATCACAACCACACCAACGGAATACAGTTCATTTATCACTGACCACCCAAGTAGTGGAAATATAATTTTATCAGGCGGTGTTACAAAGGATACCAGGGACAGTATATTTTTCCCTCAGAAAGGATATCTTCGACGAGCCATGTTCACGTTTACAGGCCCTGGCAGTGACCTAGAATATTATAAGCTGACCCTCCGTGGCCGGTTGTATAGGCCTTTAGGAGATAATCTGACATTGAATATACGCGGTGTGGCTGGCTATGGAGATGGGTATGGTGATCTCGACAAGTTGCCATTTTTCAGAAATTACTACGCCGGAGGATCTGGGACGGTTCGAGGCTATGGCCCACGTTCTCTTGGCCCTAGGACAAGCGATAGTTCGAATGACCCATTAGGAGGGAGTAAAAGGATAAACGCTACAACAGAATTCTATTTTCCAGTGCCAGGGCTAGACGACTCTAAAAATAAGCGTCTTAGTTTTTTCATCGATGCCGGTCAGGTTTATAGTTCAAATCAAAGTGTTGATCTTGAACAACTACGTTACTCAGCCGGTGTCACGTTCCATTGGTTTACCGCAGTCGGGCCTATGTCGCTATCGTATGCAATGCCGTTTAATGACGAGTCAACTGACGATATTAAACAGCTTCAGTTCACACTAGGTAGCATGTACCAGTAGCGGGGACTAAATTGATTCTAAGGACGATCAAATTTGTCACGTTGTGTTTGCTGTTTGTCAGTTCTGGCGAGCTGCTTTTACAAAGCAGTCACGCGGACCAGCAACAACTCAAGATAGGGTTTGTTAACCCCGTTAAATTGCTCGAACTATCACCACAGGGGGAAAAAGCTCTGCGGTTGCTGGAGGAGGAGTTCCGTCCGACGGATCAAGAATTGATCGACCTTCGAGAAAAGGTTTTAGCACTGGAAGTCGATCTGGATAAAAATCGCCTAGTTCTACAAGCTTCGGAAATCAAGAAAAAGCAAAGAGCTATCGATAGTATTAGACGGAAAATAAAAAGAGACCAGCAAGAGGCTCGGGAAGACTACAACATTCGTAGAAACGAAGAACTCGCCAAACTGCAGCGACTGGTTCGCGAAATGATTGTCACAATTGCGAACGAAGAGGGGTTCGATTTAATAGTTGAGCAAGCTGTATATGTCAATAATAGAATAGACTTGACTGAACGGGTTTTACAGAGACTCCAAGAAGAATGATTCACTCGATGTTACTCCACTTTCACTAAAACAGATGTCGATTTATTCGTTAGTGATTAATTTATTAACAGGTCGGTAATTTCATTTGACCGTACTAGATATTAACCGCATTAGGGAAATACTTCCCCACCGTTATCCGTTCCTGCTCATAGACAGAGTCACGCAGGTGGTTGAGGGCAAAAGTTTAACAGCGGTTAAGAATGTGACGGCAAACGAACCTATTTTTACTGGACATTTTGAGCATCGTCCAATTTTCCCCGGCGTTTTGATGATCGAATGTATTGCTCAGGCATCTGCATTATTGGCGAGTCTCATTCTAGATGCCACGGCAGACCGACAGCGTCTTTATCTTTTTGCAGGAGTCGATCGGGCCAGGTTTAAGAGAATCGTTGAACCTGGTGATCAGATGTGCATAGAAGTTGAGCTAAAGAATCATAAACAACGTGTATGGCGTTGCGCTGGAACAATTACGGTAGATGGTGTTCTGGCATGTAGAGCTGACATTATTTTTACCCACAAGGACTTGTCGTGATCGATCAGCGCGCATCGGTAGCGCAGGGAGCGAGCATAGGCAAGCACGTTTCGATCGGTGCTTTTTCTATTATCGAGCCAGAAGTTGAAATTGGCGACGATACTTGGATTGGCTCGCATGTTGTCATTCGAAATGGAACAACAATCGGTGCCTGTAATAAAATCTATCAATTTTCATCGATAGGGGAAGATCCGCAGTTCGCAGCCTACAAAGGAGAGAAAACTTCGTTGATCATAGGCAATGGGAATGTTATTCGGGAGTATGTGACGCTAAACCGCGGTTCACCAGCAGGAACTGGTGTAACGCAAATCGGCGATAACAACTTTTTGATGGCCTACGTGCATATTGCGCATGATAGCCGGTTAGGGGACGGCATTACATTCGCTAATGGTGCAAGTCTTGCCGGGCATGTTGAGATAGGAGACTGTGCGATACTGGGTGGATTTACACTTGTACACCAATTTTGTCGGGTTGGCGCTCACGCCATTACGGGCATAGGCACCGTTTGTCTTAAGGATACACCCCCATTCTTGATGGTGTCAGGAAATCCAGCAAAGCCCTACGGCATTAACAGCAAGGGACTGCGTCGACGTGGGTTCGGCGAGGACGTCGTTTCAGCGATTAAGTCTGGTTATCGCTGTCTTTATCGATCGAACAATGATTTACAGACTGCTATCGAGGAACTTCAGTCACTTGGTACAACCCAAAAAGAAGTAGAACAACTTGCGTCATTCGTCATGGCCTCAGATCGCGGTATTGTTCGTTAGAATGAACTAGAGGGTACGGCAATAATGCATGTCGCTGTGGTGGCCGGTGAAACATCAGGGGATCAACTTGGTAGCGGTGTTTTGGCTTCTCTTCGTGGTTTGGTGGGAGATCTGAGGGTCACCGGTGTCGGTGGAAGTGCCATGGCGACACAAGGCCTCAAGTCGATGCACGCTATGGAGGATATCTCCTTGATGGGACTCGACGGAGTCACAGAAAAGCTTTTAAGAGCTATTCGAATTCGCAGATCACTTTTCAATACGTTTGTAGACGATCCGCCTGACGTATTTCTAGGCATTGATATACCGGATTTCAACATATCACTAGAACAAAGATTGAAAGCTCACCGGATACCTACGGCCCATCTGGTAAGCCCTACGGTATGGGCATGGCGGTCGTATAGGATTCGGAAGATTAGAAGAGCCGTTGACCGAATGATGGTGTTGTTTCCTTTCGAGGAAACTTTTTATAGATCACACGGTGTGTCGGCAAAGTTTGTTGGCCATCCTGCGGCAGATGAAATCGAACAGATCACTAGGAAGGAAGCTCGGGAAAAGTTCACTGGAGAAGGTGTACAAGTTGATCGAACAACTATCGCTCTCTTGCCGGGAAGCAGGCGATCGGAAATAGATAACCTGGGTAGACTGTTCCTTGACACTGCAGAACGAATTACCCAAGCAAACTCCGAAATACAATTTATTCTGCCAGTTGCGAGTATTTCTGTTGTTGAACAACTTCGGGACCTTGTAGATGAGTACAAAGGTGGCTCGAATATTGTTGTGACTGAGCAGGATGCAAGACTTGCCATCGCAGCAGCCGATGTGGGTCTCATCGCGTCTGGTACCGCCGCGCTTGAAGCTGCGCTCCTGGTTAGGCCGATGGTCGTAGCATATAAGGTCTCGCGGTTGTCCTATCTGCTGGCAAAGTTGTTCGCCAAGGTGCGACATGTTTCGATGCCTAACCACCTTACTGATGAGCCCATGGTGAAGGAATTTCTCCAAGGCAATGCCAACGTAGACAACCTGTACGGTGAAATTCAACGTTTATTAACTGACCCTCTTTATCGAAGTCAAATTGAACACGCGTTTCGAGGCCTTACCGGGATGCTCCGCAATAATGCGAGTGATACGATCGCGAAAGAGCTGGTTTATATGACAGACTAAACGTGTGAGTGCTATGGATCTTAGGGGGGGTGTTGATGAAGCGGGCAGAGGTCCTTTAGCCGGTCCAGTTGTCGCAGCAGCGGTTATTTTCGAACGAGGCGTGCACCTGAAGGGGATACGGGACTCAAAGACGCTTTCCGCTCGTCAAAGGCAGGATCTATCTGATCTAATCCGCCGCTTGGCGGTCTCTTGGGCGATAGGCGCTGCGACCGTTTCTGAGGTAGATCAATATAATATCCATCAGGCGACATTGCTGGCCATGCGGCGCGCGGTTTATGGGTTGAATGTGGCTCCAACGTATTTGTATGTTGATGGCACTGTGTACCCAGACGTCCGTTGTCCGGGTAAAGCTGTGGTGCGAGCAGATCAAAGTATTCACGTGGTGTCAGCGGCATCAATTCTGGCAAAGGTTGCAAGAGACAGTGTAATGGTAGCTATGAGCAAAGAATATCCCGGCTATGGCTTCGAAAGACATAAAGGGTATCCGACGTCATTGCACCTGGATACGCTAGGTCGGTTAGGTCCCTGTGCTATTCACCGGACAAGTTACCGACCGGTAAGAATACTATTGGAAGGGGGGGCAGTTGACCACAACTGCTTGCTAGACCAATGACAAAGACAGCATTTCTTCACCTTGATATACACACCGAGTATTCGCTTGGCGACAGTATCGTCCGGGTGAAGGAATTGGCTGAAACGGCGAAATCAATGTTGATGCCTGCGGTCGCGATGACCGACCTATCAAATCTATACGGAGGTATTAAATTTATTCGTGCTTGTATCGATCATGGCGTCAAGCCTTTGCTTGGGGTCGATGTTGAGATAATGGAAGAAAATGGCATGCCACAGGGGCGCCTTATTCTACTTTGCCGAAATAATTCCGGGTATCAACATGTTTGTGAATTACTGACGAACGCTTATACGCTCGATGCAGACTCGGAAACGGTCGCAATTGAGTTTAACGAGTTAAATAAAGGCTGTGGCGATCTTATAGCAATCTCGCCAAGTATAGACGGTGCCATTGGCAAGTTGATGTGCTCAGGAAAGTCAGATCAGGCCGAAACGATTGCCGATAAATATTTTCGCATTTTTCCCGATGCTTTCTATCTGGAAATAACTAGGACGAACCGACGGGGCGAAAGAGAATATGAATCGAAAGTCCTGCAACTAGCATCCGACAAAAAGATACCACTCGTTGCGGGCAATGCTGTCCGATTTTTGAATTGTGATGACTTTACTGGCCATGATATCCGTGTATGTATTGATGAAGGCAATGTACTGCAAGACCCTCGCCGGGTAAGGCGGTATAGCGACCAGCAGTACTTTAAAAGCCAGCTGGAAATGGCTGCACTGTTTGCTGATGTTCCATCTGCTCTTGAAAATACATTGGAAATTGCGAAGAGATGTAATGTCTTTCTCGAAATGGGCAAAACCTATATGCCGACGTACCCATCTGCGACGCACAAGTCAGAAGACGAAATGCTACAGGAAGCTACCGAAACCGGTCTGAAACACAGATTTGAGCAACACGAAATAAAAGATACGGACCACAGCTACTACACGAAGCGGTTGCATACCGAGCTAGAAACAATCAAGCAGATGGGGTTTTCTGGGTATTTTTTGATTGTTGCAGATTTCGTTAAATGGGCAAAAGAAAACGAGATTCCTGTTGGCCCTGGTCGAGGCTCTGGAGCTGGATCTTTAGCTGCTTACTCATTGGGGATAACAGCTCTGGATCCGATTCGCTATGGGCTATTGTTTGAACGCTTTCTCAACCCAGAACGGGTTTCCTTGCCAGATTTTGATATTGATTTTTGTATGTACGGGCGTGACAGAGTTATAGAGTATGTAAGTCAGAAATATGGTAGGGAGCGCGTTGCTCAGATCATCACCTATAACACCCTGGCCGCGAGAGCGGTCGTTCGAGACGTCGGCCGTGTGATGAGTCAGCCATATGGGTTTTGCGATACCCTGGCGAAGATGATTCCTTTTGAGGTCGGCATGACTCTCGACAAGGCTCTGGGCCAGGATGAAGGTCTAAAGGAGAGATACACCGAGGATCCTGATGTCACCCAGTTGATTGACAACGCAAAGCTGCTCGAAGGAATTCCACGCAATGCTGGAAAACATGCGGGTGGCCTGGTTATCGCACCTGGTCCAATTACCCAATTCACGCCTTTGTATCAGGAACCGGGAATGAGTCAGCCTGTAACTCAATTCGATAAGGACGATTTGGAGGTAATAGGGCTTGTCAAATTTGACTTTCTGGGGCTAAGGACCCTAACAGTCATTGACTGGGCAGTAAAAAATATTAATCGTAAGCGATCAGCGGCAGGCCTTGAGCTAATCGATATCGAGCAACTTGCCCTCGATGATTCAAAAGTATATTCGCTTATCTGCACGGGTTATACAACTGGACTGTTTCAGCTTGAATCCCGAGGCATGCAGGAGCTAATCCAAAGATTAAGACCAGATCACTTTGACGAGCTAATTGCCTTGGTGGCCTTATTTAGGCCGGGGCCGCTTCAGTCCGGAATGGTTGACGACTTTATCAGCAGAAAGCATGGCCATGAAGATATTCGTTATCCCCATCCAACTCTCATCGAGATCCTAAAGCCAACATACGGAGTGATTCTCTACCAAGAGCAGGTAATGGAGATCGCTCGTGTTTTATCTGGTTACACACTTGGATCGGCCGACTTGCTTCGACGGGCGATGGGAAAGAAAAAACCCGCAGAGATGCGTGAACAACGCCAGTCGTTTGTTGAAGGCGCTGCTGAGAGACAGGTTGATCGAGAGAACGCAGCATATATTTTTGATTTAATCGAAAAATTTGCAGGTTACGGATTCAATAAGTCTCATTCAGCTGCTTACGCACTTCTGAGCTATCAGACGGCGTGGCTCAAGACACATTATCCATCGGAGTTTATGGCAGCTTGTATGTCTGCAGATATGGAGCACACGGATAAACTTGTAGTACTTGTTAGTGAAGCAAAGCGGATGAGGATACGCCTACGTTCCCCGGATATAAATCAGTCCGATCATGGGTTCAAGGTTGAAGAGGATAGATCCATTCGTTATGGACTTGGTGCCATAAAGGGAATTGGCGAACGTGCAATCGACTCTTTGTTGCATGAGCGGCTCGGCCATGGCGAATTTCATGATTTGTACTCGTTGTGCCGCAGAACGGACCAACACCGCGTTAACAAAAAGGTATTCGAAGGGTTGATTATGTCGGGATCTTTGGATTGTCTGGGTTCGACTAGAGCTACACATTGGGCGAAGTTGCCTCAGACTATCGAACTCGTTGATCAAATGGCTGAAGACCAGTCTTCCGGACAAAATGATATGTTCGGTCTCGAGTCCAGTGCAGTGGATGATAATCGTGCCGTATCAGTGCCAGATTGGTCCTCAAGGAAAGCTCTAGAGAATGAAAGGCAGGCGTTGGGGCTGTATCTAAGTGGGCACCCCATCGATCATGTACATGATCAACTCGATGCCCTGATAACTGGAAGTATCTCTGAGACTCAACCAACCCCTCAGAGAAGAGTATTCTTAGCTGGGCTGGGGACTGCTCTACGCATTTTTAATAATAAAAGAGGTGAAACTGCGGCGTTCTTTAGTTTACATGATGGATCTGCCTACGCGGATGTCACCGTATCAAGTGATCTTTTCCAACAGGTTAGAAACATTATGGAGTCGTCAGAGATTCTGCTGGTTGAAGGTTTGTGCTCCCTTGATGATCGCAGCGGACAATTGCGGATCAAAGCCGAACAGATTAGAACTCTACGGCAGATTCGAGAAGCGGGCCTTACTAGGTTGGCAGTGCTACTAGACATAAAGGGTAATGTCGAGAGCCAGATAATTGAATTGCAGGCCGTGCTGGATATTTTTCGTCCAGGCCCAACTTCCGTCTGCGTTGAGTACTGCAATGCAAAAGGGGATAAGGCTGTTATAAATTTGGGCTCTGACTGGAAGGTTCATGTGGATGAAGAGATGATAGAACAACTGATTACGATATTTGGGGCAGGATCGCTCCGTTACACCTACGATAAAAGTAGATTCAGAGATCGGTTGGATTTGTTGTCATCCCAAGCTGCTTGAAACAAGGTTATAGCACGGAAATTCAGATAAAATGAGCTGATCTTGCGTGAGGCTTAGGTAACTGTGTTGTGGATAATTTTCTGGAGTTTGAAAAGCCGATCGAAGAACTTTCGGCAAAAATTGACGAGCTTGAAAGGGTTAGTAAGACCCAAAATATAGACCTGAGTAATGAGATCAAAAAGCTTGACGGTCGAAGGCAGAAAATCACCCGAGATATTTTTGGCTCGCTTAATCCTTGGCAAATAACTCAACTTGCTCGTCATCCGATGCGCCCTTACACGCTTGACTACGTAGAATTAACATTTGATGAGTTCCAGGAACTTCACGGCGACCGTATGTTTGCCGATGATAGATCGATTGTTGCGGGTATTGGAAAGATTGGCCAATGGAACGTTGCACTAATCGGACATCAAAAGGGTCGAGATACACGAGAGAAGCTACGACGCAATTTCGGCATGCCTAAGCCGGAAGGCTACCGGAAGGCGCAGAGAGTTATGAGGCTTGCAGAGAAGTTTAGTCTCCCGATCGTAACCTTGATCGATACGCCAGGCGCTTATCCTGGCATTGATGCAGAGGAGAGAGGACAGAGTGAGGCAATAGCTCGTTCGTTGTCAGTAATGATTGGCTTAAGGGTGCCTGTTATTTCGGCAGTAATCGGTGAGGGCGGTTCCGGGGGAGCTCTAGCTATTGGAATTTGTGATCGCCTGATAATGATGGAGTATTCGACATACTCGGTGATTTCACCTGAGGGCTGTGCCTCTATCTTATGGAAAAGTGCAGATAAAGCGCCCGAGGCTGCGGCGGCTATGAAGATCACTTCAGCTGATCTAAAACGGTTAGGTCTAGTTGATGAGATTGTTCGGGAGCCTTTGGGAGGAGCACACCGCAACTACATAGGGGCAGCAGCACTTCTAAATGCCAGTTTGGTTCGACACATTGAAGAAGTTTCAAGCTGGACAACGCCGGAACTACTAGGCAAACGTTACGAAAGGTTACAGTCATTTGGTGAGTTCCAAAGCGGAAAGTAAGCGCGACAATTAGCGTGTCTAAGTTTGATAATGAAGTAGAACGATTTGCAAAGCACAAAGAAGCTCGTCGGCTATTGGTAGCGTTAAGCGGCGGCCTAGATTCGGTTTCTCTATTGCACAAGTTGTGTGAATTACGTACACACTATGACCTCTCTATAGCTGCATTACATGTTGATCATCAGATTCAGCCTGAATCTGAACAGTGGATGAGACACTGTCAGGCTCAGTGTGATGAGTTCAAAGTGCCTCTAAAAACAGTAAAACTCAATTTACAAAATTCTGGGCTCGGACAAGAGGCAGCAGCAAGACAAGCCCGCTACGATTGGTTCCGCTCTCAGATCAATCCTGCCGATGTATTGGTAATTGCACATCATATGGCGGATCAGGTTGAGACTGTCTTGTTGCGGTTGTTTAGAGGCTCAGGATTGCTCGGGCTCGGAGCAATGCTCGAGATAAGACAATTTGGTTTGGGTTGGATGGCACGACCATTGCTGGGAGTGCCCAAGGAAGAGATCATAGCCTATGCTAGAAAAAATGATCTTCGATATATCGAAGATCCAAGTAACCTCGACACTCATATAGATAGAAACTTTGTACGACAAGAGGTACTACCCCTGATTCGTTCGCGCTGGCCCAGTGTCGATCAAACAATATTCCGCAGTTCAGGCCATCTTAAAACAATACAGTCCAGTCTAGACAAAGATGCCCAGGTAGATCTCAAAATGTTTCTTTGTCTTAGTAGAACTACTCTTTTGGGCGATTATGGTTGCGTAAGAATGGGTGATCTGGTCAGTCTCGATCAAACTCGGATTGTTGACGTATTACGCTATTGGGTTCGGTGCGAAGGGTTAATGCTACCAAGCACCACAAAAATGAATGAACTAATGCGCCAGGTATTTGGGAAGGACACTAGAGGCCGTGGAGGTATGCGGTGGAAAGAGGGCGAATTTCGTGCATATCGAGGGTTTCTTTACCTACTGCCGGTACAGCCCAAATTGTGTAACCCAGTGACACAACACTGGCGGGGATTGGATTCGGTGTGCATAAAGGAGGTTGAAGTGGAACTGTCGGTACGCCGTCGCAGTGGCAGCGGAATCAAGCTTTCTTTCATTAAAAACTCGCAATTTATTCTTGATTGGCAGCATAAAGCCCGTGTTATTCGTCCTTCTTGGTCTCGTCACAATCGAACCATTAAGAATCTATTTCAAGAAAGTGGTGTACCGCCGTGGGAGAGATGCAGGATCCCTTATGTCTATCTGGGTGACAATTTGGTGTGTATCCCGGGCTTGGCTGTGGAAAAAGCCTATGCCGCCTCGGGAACCGAAATAGGTCTAGAAATCCTTATTTCTGGCGCTCAATCATGGCACTTAGATTAGCGCTAACGGTTGACCGTTGTTCCCGGCGGCCATGTCTGGTAGTGTAGATGTCCGTCAGGCATGGCGGAGCACGTTCGTTCGAGTGTGCTGTTCGATCTCCGCCAATCCTTAAGTATTTGTACCTTGTCGTCCAGTATGCGGGCACATGACACCGTTCGTGGCAGAGGAAATAATGACTAAATACGTTTTTGTGACCGGTGGTGTGGTTTCGTCGTTAGGAAAAGGCATTTCTTCGGCGTCTTTGGCAGCCTTACTGGAGGCGCGCGCGTTGAAGGTAACGCTGGTCAAGCTGGATCCTTATATCAACGTTGATCCCGGCACAATGAGTCCGTTTCAGCATGGAGAAGTGTTCGTTACCGATGACGGTGCAGAGACGGATTTAGATCTGGGCCACTATGAGCGATTTGTCCGTACGCAGATGACTCAGTTGAACAACTTCACTACTGGACAGATTTACGAACGTGTAATTCGAAAGGAACGACGCGGCGATTATCTGGGAGGAACTGTTCAAGTTATTCCACATATTACAAATGAGATCAAGGATTCGATAAAAGCAGCGGGCGAGGGATACGACGTTTGCTTGGTTGAGATCGGCGGTACCGTTGGTGATATAGAATCTCAACCATTTTTGGAAGCGATTCGACAGATGAGAATTGAGGAGGGCAGAAGCAATACTGCTTTTGTTCATTTAACGCTTATTCCTGAATTACCGTCAGCGGGTGAAATTAAGACCAAACCTACTCAACACTCGGTAAAAGAGTTGCGCAGCATTGGAATCCAGCCCGACGTTCTTGTGTGTCGAGCACATAAGCCTATTCCTGATGAATCTAGAATTAAGATATCTCTCTTTACGAACGTAGAGGAATTTTCGGTTATTTCAGGCGAAGATGTGGAAAGCATCTATTCCATTCCGCGGCGATACCACGAGCAAGGATTGGATCAGATTATTGTTGAGCATCTTCGTCTATCGGGAGGTTCTGCCGATTTGACCGAGTGGGACAGGGTTACAGAAGCTTTAGAGAATCCAGCTTCAGAGGTTGACATTGCAATGGTAGGTAAGTACGTCAGTCTTACCGAATCTTACAAATCGTTGTCAGAAGCACTTGTGCATGCCGGTATTGCGAATGACTGTAAGGTTAATGTCAACTATATAGATGCAGAAAATATTGAAAAGGAAGGTACGAGTATATTGAAGCAGAGTGATGCGATTCTAGTTCCTGGTGGATTTGGTGTCAGAGGCACCGAGGGAATGGTTGAGACAGTTCGTTATGCGCGTGAGCGAAACATACCGTACCTGGGTATATGCCTTGGCCTTCAAATAGCTGTTATTGAATATGCCCGTAATGTTGTTGGTCTGTCAGATGCAAATAGCACTGAATTTGACAAAGAATGCAAACATCCAGTGGTTGCACTGGTTAGCGAGTGGACAAACCAAGCAGGTGAGACAGAAAGCAGGGACACCTATGCGGATCTTGGCGGTACGATGCGACTAGGAGCTCAGTACGCGAACCTAGAGAAAGGCAGTGTATGTTCAGATATTTACCAACAACAAAAAATCCGGGAGCGTCATCGTCATCGATACGAGGTGAACAATCGATTCATAGACATTTTGGAAGAAAAAGGACTTACATTTTCTGGAAAATCGATGGATGATCTTGTTGAAATGATTGAAATTTCTGAGCATCCATGGTTCGTTGCCTGTCAATTCCACCCCGAATTTACCTCGACACCACGGGACGGCCATCCTTTGTTTACGCGCTATATACAGGCGGCCATGACCGTTTCCAAGGGAGAAACGGGCTTTATGGAAGTTGCGACACTGTGAAATTGTTGGGTAGAGAAGTCGGACGTAGTCATCCGTTCTTCTTAATAGCTGGTCCCTGCGTTATCGAATCGAGACAGGCTGTTCTGGAGATCGCTACAGCATTGCGAGAAATCAGGGATCGACTTAACATCTTACTGATTTTTAAGTCTTCATTCGATAAAGCAAACAGGACTGCAGGCGAGAGCTATCGTGGACCTGGATTGGATGAAGGTCTTGAGATTCTCAGCGACGTACGGGCCAGCAGCGGTCTACCGTTGCTTACTGATATACATTCTGTCGATCAGGTGCCAGCTGTTGCTTCGGTTGTTGACGTTCTTCAGACACCCGCATTCTTGTGCCGGCAAACAGACCTAATCGAGGCAGTGGCATCATCTGGTAAACCAGTTAATATCAAAAAGGGTCAGTTCATGTCACCCTACGAGATGGAGTCAGTGCTGTCTAAAGCTCGGATGGTGGGCGGTTCAGAGATCATGCTATGTGAGAGAGGCACTTCATTTGGTTATAACAATCTCGTCGTTGACATGCGATCTCTTGAGATTATGGCGAGTTTTAACTGCCCAGTCGTTTTCGACGCAACTCATTCTGTGCAGCTTCCAGGTCAGGGCGGACATAAATCCGGTGGTGAAAGAGAATTTGTACCGGTTCTGGCACGTGCGGCTGTTGCGACTGGGGTGTCTGGCCTTTTTATGGAAGTACACCCGGATCCAGATAAGGCGTTGAGCGACGGCGCTAATTCATGGCCACTCGATCAGCTCGAATCACTGTTGATTGAACTCATGGCATTGAATGAAATCGCAGTGAGACCGCACGAGATTTAGATCTTGTACGGATTGTTTCGTTGATTGGGGAGGAAATTAGGTGGGTGTGAGGATTGCCAGTGTCACAGGTCGTGAGGTTATCGATTCGCGAGGTAATCCGACAATACAGGCAGTTGCAGTCTTATCCGACGGCGCAACCGGTAGTGCCGCAGTGCCTTCGGGTGCTTCAACCGGTAGCCTTGAGGCAGTAGAACTCAGGGATGGCGACCCATCAAGGTATTCTGGTCTTGGTGTTTTACGTGCGGTTGAGAATATAAATACTGAGATCGCAAAATGCGTATTTAAGTTAAACCCATTCGAGCAAACAACAATAGATAGTGTGCTTATTGATCTCGACGGTACGCCTAACAAATCACGCCTTGGTGCCAATGCCATCTTAGCCGTTTCACTTGCGATAGCTCGTGCCAGTGCATGCAGTACAAAGCTGCCATTCTATGGCTACCTGGGGCAGATATTTGGTAATGGAAAGTGGGTTCTACCTGTGCCCCAAATGAATATTCTGAATGGAGGAGCTCACGCAGACAATTGTGTTGATTTCCAGGAGTTTATGATTCTACCGGTTGGGTCGACTAGTATTGCCGATGCGGTCAGAGTAGGTGCCGATGTATTTCACACGCTTAGAACAATTCTTAAGCAAATGGGTCTGAACACCGGCGTGGGCGATGAGGGTGGTTTTGCGCCGGACATAGGTTCCAATGAGCAAGCCATAGAGGTTGTGCTCGAGGCGATAACCCAGGCGGGCTACACGCCCGGTGTAGATGTATACCTTGGTTTGGACGTCGCGAGTTCAGAGTTCTTCCGTGATGGTCACTACTGTTTAGAGGGTGACGAACAGTCGTATACGTCGGAAGAATTTGTTCAACTTATTCTGGACTGGATAGAGCGCTATCCGATTTTGACTATTGAGGATGCGATGGCGGAAGATGACTGGGGTGGATGGGAATTGATCACTCGAGCCGTTGGTAATCGGATACAGTTAACCGGTGATGATTTGTTTGTAACCAATCCTAGAATACTTGAGAAAGGAATAGATCGAAAAATCGCAAATTCAATACTAATTAAGGTTAATCAGATTGGGACATTGTCTGAGACATTTGAAGCAATTCGTATGGCTAAAGCAGCGGACTATGGTGTCACAATTTCACATCGATCAGGGGAAACTGAAGACACGACGATAGCAGATCTCGCGGTTGCCACAGGTGCTGGGCAGATTAAAGCAGGTTCTCTGTGTAGATCGGAACGTGTTTCAAAATATAATAGGTTGATGATGATTGAAGAAGAACTGGGTCCGACAGCGTCATTCGTTGGTTTGCACGGTTTCCCTCATATTAAAAAGAGTAGTTTGAAATCAAAGCCGCCGATATCCAGCGGATAGGAATGTATGTCCCACAGAGTATTGCTCGGTATCCTGTTGTTGCTTTTTGTGCTTCTTCAATACGCTATATGGGCTGGGAAAAACAACGTACTTGACCTATTCGCTCTGGATTCAACACTGACCGAGTTAACTGAGCAGAATAAGCAACTGCGAAAAAGAAATGATCGGTTGCATGCTGAGGTGATTGATATTAAAAGTCGGTTGAGTGCGATAGAAGCACACGCGCGATCAGAACTGGGCTTGGTTAAGCCTGGCGAGACATTTTTCCAAATTATAGAAAAATAGATAGTGAAATAGACGTTTATTCGAAGATAACAAACTCTACCTAGGTCATTGAAGAGAATAAGGCAGAGGCAGGGTCGTGATCTGCTTGCTAGGTTGATCCCTATAACAATAAACGTTTTTGGCTTCCAAGAAACCGTAAACACTCAACAGGCACTCTGTTTCTAGTCCCTCTAGGGCGGTCGCGTTCACAATTACACCAGCTTTGTTATCTGTTGAGTCGACTAAAGTAACAGACTGACCCACTCTGACTCCACTCTCGCCTAGGATCCTTCCTCGCAATAAACGTTGCTTGACTCGACCGAGATACCGAAGACGCGCAACAATTTCCTGCCCTGGATAGCAACCCTTTGTAAAACTGACACCAGCTATCAAATCGAGATTGAGATTTTGTGGTGTGAAAAGGTCACTAGTCGATGCGGTAATACTGGCAACGCCATGGCGAATTTGAAGCAGATTCCAATAATCCGAATCTAAGAGCGTGATATGCCCTTCAGTTTCTTTAATTACCTCGATCGCGTCAGACACGGGGACAACAATAAGTTGTGCGGGCTGAGTAGATTTAGATTCGTCGTAACACTCTTTTGGCCACGCAGGTCCGGTTTGGCACCAACTAGTAATTGGGAAACGACCAAGTTCTAAATTTTCATTGAGGCACATCACTGCCAAATCAGAACAGGTACGGAAGGCCACGTCCGCGCGCATAACGAACATCTTCAGACGATCAAGCAAAGATGTAACGATTGAGTAGTGACACACCATATAGATGGCACCATTCATTATGAAGAGGCGAAACGTCGCTAGTACTCGCCCCTTAGGGCTACAATAAGCCCCGCAAAGAAAATGATTGTCTTTTAAGTCATTGATATCACATGTGAATTGACTTTGAAGGAAAGACTCAACATCTTCCCCCTCGAAGCATATGACAGATTCTTGTGTACATGGAATTACGTACTGATCGGGTATCTCTTGTTGAAAATGAGGAAATACGGTTCGCTGCTCTTCAATAATTTCCCCACCTTTTGACTCGAGAAATGCCACCCAGGATCGATTCATTGGCGATGTATCGCTGTCGCGCGTCGCTACTAATTCACTCATGAGCTTTAACGTTGTTTCCTCACAGAGTGATATGGTTTGCCTATAGATTCCCGTTCTGTAAGCATCTGATGGGTTCTCAAACCGAATTACTCACAAAACGTTTACTACCGAGCTTGTATTATAGCCTCAAAGTAGAGAAAATTAATGTGTGAGCATGGAAGGTATAGATCGAAAAACAGTAAGCCCGTCGACAGAATCGAGTAAGTACGGTAAGCCAGTCGTCGATGCGGTTCCAAAAGCAAATCAGCCTGTGTCTAAATCTGTAAAGCCAACATCAGGCGATGGACCAATAACATCTCATCCCGATCCAACTCGATTCGGTGATTGGGAGCATGCCGGTCGTTGCATCGATTTTTAGCGGTCGATTAACTTACATCAATTTCGCGTACCGCCTCTAATCGAAGATGCCAATTAAGCAACGCCCGGTCTCACCCCATATACAGATTTACCGACCGCAGCTGCCATCGCTGCTATCGATTCTGCACCGGGCGACTGGGCTGTTTCTAGTGCTTGGACTGATTGTGATTTGCAGTTGGCTAGTCTGTGTTGCTTTTGGGGAGGAGTCTTTTCAGATGTTCAACTCAATTGGGTCAACTCTAGCCGGGAAGATATTGTCAATGGGGCTGGTATTTAGTTTGGTCTATCACTGTTTTAACGGTATTCGCCACCTTGTCTGGGACTATGGATATGGCTTCGAATTAACGAGTGTTTATTTAGGCGGCGGAATAGTTTTTCTTCTGTCGATTGTGGTTACTCTGCTCATTGTTGTTCGGGCTTGGCTTTACTAGTTTGACATGAGAATTGGACGAAAGACGTGGCTAACAATTTAGGGTCAAAGCATTGGAAATATCAACGCTATTCTTCTTTGGTGTTAGCGCCAATAATGCTTTGGTTGTTTGTCAGGATCATCTTTCACCCAGAGTTGAGCTATGTTGAGGTAAAACAGTGGATGATTCTGCCCTCATCTTCTCTACTTTTGGTCCCGATGATAGGTGTACTGTGGTTCCACGCAGCAATTGGAATTCAAGTTGTACTTGAAGATTACATATCCAGCTATCGTCTACAAAAACAACTCGTTTATCTGGTCAGGTGGATTGCAATTCTAATGACGGCAAGTTCAGTATGTGCGATCACTTTTATGTGGACCCAATAATTAATTGAAGACAGCATACACAATTATCGACCACACTTATGATGTAGTAGTGGTTGGAGCCGGCGGAGCCGGCCTCAGAGCCTGTCTCGGCCTTGCGCAGGGAGGTTTGAAAACAGCATGTCTAACCAAGGTTTTTCCGACTAGATCTCATACGGTAGCGGCGCAAGGTGGTATGAGCGCTGCATTAGGCAATATGGGAGAAGATGACTGGCGTTGGCACATGTACGATACGATCAAAGGTTCAGACTGGTTGGGTGATCAGGACTCAATCGCTTATATGTGTAAAGAAGCGCCCGCCGCGGTCATTGAGCTCGAGCGTTACGGTGTGCCTTTTTCGCGAACTGAAGACGGCAAGATCTATCAACGGGCGTTCGGTGGTATGACGACTAATTTTGGAGAAGGCCGAGCCCAGCGAACCTGTGCAGCGGCCGATAGAACAGGTCACGCGATACTACACACACTCTATCAACAATCATTGCGGCACGAAGTTGAGTTCTTTATTGAATATGTAGCACTTGATTTAGTCATGCGCGATGGCGCCTGTATCGGTGTTATAGGTTGGAATTTGGATGATGGCACTTTGCATCGATTTTCTGCCAAGAGTGTTGTCTTAGCGACTGGGGGTTATGGTCGCGCTTATTTCTCTGCAACATCAGCACATACCTGTACGGGTGATGGCAATGCAATGGTACTGCGGGCTGGGTTACCCCTTCAGGATATGGAGTTCGTGCAGTTTCACCCAACCGGTATTTATGGGTCGGGCTGTTTGATAACAGAAGGCGCACGAGGCGAAGGTGGTTATTTGACTAATTCTGACGGCGAACGATTTATGGAACGTTACGCGCCTAATGCGAAGGATCTCGCATCTCGTGATGTTGTTAGCCGGGCCATGACCAAAGAGATTCGATCCGGTAAGGGTATTGGGCGACATAAAGATCATTTACATCTTCATCTTGAACAACTCGGATCAGACATTTTGGCTGAACGACTGCCAGGAATCTCGGAGACGGCGCAAGTATTTGCCGGAGTGGATGTTGCACGGGAGCCGATACCGGTATTACCGACGGTACACTACAACATGGGAGGTATACCAACCAATTTTTGGGGCGAGGTCATTACGCAGGGAACCGGAGGCAATGATAAAGTCGTTGGAGGTTTGTTCGCAATTGGTGAGGCGGCTTGTGTGTCTGTTCATGGTGCGAATCGACTGGGTTCGAACTCTCTATTGGATCTTATAGTGTTTGGTAGAGCGGCCTCGAAAAGGTTGGTGGAAATCCTGGATCACCGGTCTTCGTGTCCAACATCAGGGGATAGCGATATTGAGCAAGCGCTAACCCGATTCGATCAGATTAGGCTTAGTCAGGGTAGCTATCCCACAGCTGCACTCCGCCTGGCGATGCAAAAAGCAATGCAGGATAACTGTGCAGTATTTAGGACAGAAGAGGTATTGAAGGAAGGTATCGAAAAAATTCAGGTTATAAGAGATCAATTTATGGATGTCAGCATCGCTGATAGATCTATGATCTGGAATACAGATTTGGTTGAGACGCTTGAGCTTGAAAATCTCTTGATCCAATCTGTTGCGACAATCCATAGTGCTGATCGAAGAGAGGAGAGTCGAGGAGCCCACGCTCGGGAAGATTATCCAAACCGAGATGATGAGAAATGGTTAAAACATACGCTTACATGGGTCAATAAGAGCGATGTTCCCGTGACAGCTTATCGACCTGTCACGCTTGAGACTGGAACCACCGAGGTAGTATCGGTTCCACCAACAGACAGAGTCTATTGAAGAGAACAGATTGTGGCAAATTTACGGTTACCAAAAGATTCTAGGGTAAGGCCTGGCCACACGCACGAGGGGGAGATAGGTGCGGAGACTCGAGAGTTTCAGGTCTATCGGTGGGATCCCGATAAAAACGATAATCCGCGTCTTGATGTTTTTCATGTTGATCTCAAAAACTGTGGCCCTATGGTGTTGGATGCAGTTATAAAAATAAAAAATGAAATAGATTCTACGCTCACTTTCAGGCGGTCCTGTCGGGAGGGGATCTGCGGATCGTGTGCAATGAATATTGATGGTGTAAACACCCTGGCATGTACAAAGCCGATTATGGATGTAAAAGGCAAGGTAAGAATCTATCCCCTCCCTCATATGCCGGTCATTAAGGATCTTGTATCTGATCTGACTCATTTCTTTCAACAACTTGCTTCGGTGGAGCCGTGGCTCAAGACAAATGAATCAACAGGATTAACTGAGAGCACTCAAACTGTTGACGAAAGAAAACGCCTAGATGGTTTGTACGAATGTATTCTTTGTGCTTGTTGTTCAACAAGTTGTCCGAGTTACTGGTGGAATAGTGAACGTTATTTAGGACCAGCAGCACTCCTGCAGGCATATCGCTGGATTGTTGACAGTCGTGATAGGGCAACCGAAGATCGGCTCGAACAACTAGATGACACCTTCAAATTGTATCGCTGTCACACAATTATGAACTGCACTAACGCGTGTCCGAAGGGTTTGAATCCGGCAAAGGCAATTGGGCAGATCAAAACAATGATTGCTCGATCTCAATAAGGAAGTGAATGTAGACAGAGCAAAGATAATGTGGCGGTGCCGGCGGGGTATTCGGGAACTCGACTCGGTTTTAAAGCCCTTTGCTGAAGACTGCTACGACGAACTGTCACCTATAGACAAATCCCGACTGCAGGCGCTTCTTGGGTACCAGGACACACAGATACTTGACTGGATTCTCGGACGGGAGATACCCGATGAAGAAGGCCTCCAAAGCCTGCTCGACTCGATCATTCGGTATTCGAAAGAGTCGAGGGTAACTTAATCGGTTTAGAAGTCCGGATCTGGCTAGAAAGCGTATTCTCGTGGTGGCGTGACATGTTAAATCGGGCATAGCTAAAACTCCTATCTCCGGATAGACAGTAGTGATAGAATCGCCCACCGTTTTGAAACAGAAAATATTTATAGATGGTCAAGCTGGGACGACCGGGCTTAGAATCAGACAATGGATTCAGGATCGTCGTGATATTGAGCTCCTGACTCTAGCTGATAGTGACCGACGTTCCGTGACAGCACGGCAACAAGCCATATCCTTGGCCGATCTAACCATTCTTTGCCTGCCGGATGAGGCCGCTGCGGAAGCCGCCATCTGGGCAAAAAAAGCTGGTACTAGGGTTCTGGATGCCAGTACATGCCACCGTGTTGCGGATGACTGGACGTACGGGCTTCCTGAATTATGTGAAGAGCAACGCGCCAGGATCGTTTCGGCTGATCGTGTGAGTAATCCAGGCTGCTATTCCTCGACATTTATTCTACTGTTACGGCCGTTGATAGATGGCGGACTGATAGCAACTGATGTTCCAATTTCTATTCATGCCCTATCCGGCTATAGCGGTGGCGGTAAGTCAATGATTGAGCGCTGGGAAAACCCAGATAATGAGTTGGCGAACATCCCTTATGAAGCACCCTACGCATTGGAGAGGGTCCATAAACACATTCCTGAGATGCAGCGATATTCGGGCTTAACGGTCCAGCCTCAGTTCCTGCCAGCTGTGGGTTCATTTCACAGCGGTATGCGTGTCCAGGTGCCGCTTCACGAGAGTATATTTTGCAACAAGCCCGATGGCGAAGAGATCTGGTCACTACTTGATCAACGTTATGAAGGTGAACGATTTGTTCATGTCGCGCCGTTTGCGGGTTTTGAAGCGACCAGTGAATTCGATCTGGACCCAACTCGGTTTAATGAGAGTAATCAACTCGAGATTCATGTATATCCTAATCCCGCAGGGCATATTTTGCTGGTTGGCTTGTTGGATAATCTAGGTAAAGGCGCTTCCGGAGTAGCCGTGCAGTGCCTCAATCTGATGTTGGGTCTACCGGAGCATGCAGGGCTACCTGCCTAGCCGTTAGAATACAAAAACTTAAAGGCCCGACAAACCTTACTTCCATCAGTTGTACATCTCCTATCTCATAGACTCGACTGATAACCCATGCTGCCCAGGAATCACACGAAGATTCGCAATTTCGCGATTATTGCGCATATTGATCATGGGAAATCAACACTATCAGATCGATTGATTCAGATGTGTGGTGGCTTGACTGACCGAGAAATGTCAGAGCAGGTTCTTGATTCGATGGAACTCGAACGTGAACGAGGGATAACGATCAAAGCTCAGAGTGTATCCTTGAAGTACAAATCGAAAAATGGAGAGCAGTACTCGCTTAATTTCATTGATACGCCGGGTCATGTGGATTTTTCTTATGAAGTTTCCAGATCATTAAGTGCGTGTGAAGGTGCTTTACTCGTGGTTGATGCTTCTCAAGGTGTTGAGGCACAGACACTTGCAAACTGTTACGCGGCAGTGGACTTAGGCTTAGAAGTGATCCCAGTGTTGAACAAAATAGACTTGCCTTCCGCAGAACCAGAGCGAGTATTGCAAGAAATTGAAGATCTTATCGGCCTGGACTGTTCGAACGCTCTGTCGATCAGCGCAAAAACAGGTTTCGGCGTTGAGCAGGTCCTCGAGTCTATTGTTTCATCATTACCAGGCCCTAAAGGTCAGGAAAGCGATCCCTTAAAGGCCCTTATCATAGATTCGTGGTTTGATAACTATCATGGCACTGTTTCATTGGTTAGGGTGGTAGACGGAAAGATTAGGAAACGCGGCAAAGTTAAAATGAGTTCTACTGGTGGAGTGCACCAGGTTGAGGAGGTGGGCGTATTTACGCCGAAAAAGAAACCAGTTGGAGAATTAGTAGCGGGTGATGTCGGCTACATGATTGCCGGGATTAAGGATGTAAAAGCAGCGAAAGTCGGTGACACAATAATTGATGCCAAATCTGTAGATACAACAGCTCTGCCTGGGTTCAAGGAAGAAAAGCCAACTGTTTTCGCCGGTCTGTATCCTGTAAATAATGCTGATTATGACAGTTTTCGTGTTGCGCTTGAGAAGCTGAGTCTGAATGACGCATCGTTGAGATATGAGCCGGAAGTGTCGCCTGCTCTGGGATTTGGATTTCGGTGTGGGTTTTTGGGCTTGCTTCACCTGGAGATTGTTCAGGAACGCCTTGAACGTGAATATGAACTTGAGTTGATTACTACAGCGCCTACCGTCTTGTATCATGTTCTAACAACTGAACAAAAGTTGGTAAGGGTTGAAAATCCAGCCGACCTACCGGATTCGGCAATGATCAGCGAAATACGTGAGCCGTTTATTCGCGCAAGAATATTGTCGCCGCAAGATCAAGTCGGCTCGATTATTTCATTGTGCATCGACAAACGTGGGCTTCAGCAGAATAT
>Ga0315336_1001380_pt1 | contig 48106 bp, 39 predicted proteins | sample ASW5metaG_FD_204512 | JGI IMG/M metagenome (GOLD analysis project Ga0315336, IMG submission 204512) | Ammonia-oxidizing marine archaeal communities from Monterey Bay, California, United States - ASW #5 | ecosystem: Environmental > Aquatic > Marine > Intertidal zone | place: USA: California...
ATTCACAATTGGTCGCCCCCTTACCTGTTGGAGCTTTGCTCGCAAAGCGAAGTCCAAGGGTAATCTCAAACCTTCGCTTTGCGAGCAAAGCTCCAACGGCGGCTTTCTTCGGCTAGGCAAGCAGCCCCTGCTCTTGCAACCAGGTAGTGCAGTGCGCCACCGCTTCGGCCAGTTTGTCGTTCTGACCAAAGTAATAGTGGTTGGCCCCGGCCACCTCACGCAGGGTGGCTTGTCCTGATTGGAACCCGTCGAAGAGCCGGCGGGTATGGCTGGGGGTGCAGGCATTGTCTGCGGTGTTGCCAATCACCAAAGCAGGTATCCGGATTCGTCCGGCGCAGGCCGGGCCGTTGGCGCGGGAATCATCATAGCTCCACTGGCTCAGCCAGCCGCGCAGGGTGTTGAAACGGGCCAAGGCTACCGGGCCGTTGTTAACGGTTTGCGGGTCACCCAGATAACAGGTGCCGGGAGGACGCTGATTGGGGTCCTGCTGCGGGTCCAGCCAGCGCACATCGCACATGGTGCGGTGAACAATAAAACCATATTCCTCGTTGGGCAGACCCTTGGCGCGAAAGTCCGCCAACTTGCCTTTCACCCAGTCGGTGATGCGCCGGTTGCGGTCGATCTGCGCCTGGCGAAAACGGGCCACGAAGTCATCGCTATAAGGCGGCTGGTTGGGGCAGTTGGGATGGTAGATATCCAGTTGCCGGTCCCGCTGGTCCGGGTTGTTCTCATCCAGCACGGACGGGTCCAGCCATTCGGTCATGGTGATGGCCCGGGACACATGGGCAGCCAGCAGCATGATGCCATCGGCGGGGATCAGTTTCTGTGCGGTCAGATCATAGGGGTCGCCGGCCGGGGTCTCGGTGATCTGCGGGTCTTCCGCTTCCGCCTGGTAGAGCAGACTCAGGGAGCCGCCGCCGGACCAGCCCGCCAGCACCACTTTCTCAAAGCCGAGGCGCTCTTTGGCATCGCGCACGCAGGCGCCCAAATCCGCCACCACCTTTTCCATCAGCAGGGCACAGTCCGCTCCCCGGTAGCGGCTGTTGCAATAGATCACCGACAGCCCGGCCTTTGCCAGTGCCGATACCATGGGCAGGTAGGCGCCGCCGCCCACCGGGTGCATGAAGATCACCACGGTCTTGCCCGGGCCTGCGCTGGGTGTGAGCAGATGGGCCTCCAGGGCCACCAGACCCATTGGGCCAGCATAGGTATCCTTGAAACTGGATGGCTCGGTGAAGGTCACCAGATAGGGGGTACGGTCATAATGCTTGCTCATTGCGGCGCGTCCTTCTTGCTGGAGCCCTTCAGTTTTGAAAAGTCTGTCTTGCTCATGTCGATGCCGCGCAGGTCCAGGGCGGCGGCGCCAAAGGTCTCTTCTTTCAGGGCGCGGGTCTTTTCGGTCCATGCCTGGAGCACGCTGTGAGCGTTGGCGGCGTCTTCGGCCACCACGGCCTCGTAGCTGGCGTCCTTGATGGTGATTTCCAGCGGGATGCCGTTGGGGTCGAAGAAATAGATGGAATGGATGAACTCGTGGTCGATGGGCCCAAAGCAGGGGCGACCGGCCTGGTTGATGCGGCGACGCCAGTCCTTCAGTTCTTCCCGGGTATCCACTTCGAAGGCCAGGTGCAGGTCGAAGGCGCTGCGCGGGCGGAACAATTTTTCATCGGCGCCATCCGGGGCGTCGAAGAAGGCGATGAAGTTGTCGTCACCCATCTTGAAGAACAGGTGCATGTAGTCGATCTTGCGACCGGTGCCCGGCTCTTCATCGAAGACCATGGCCAGGGTCAGCGGCAGGCGCAGCACATCCTCGTAAAACCAGCGGGTCTGCTCCGCATCGCGGCAACGGTAGGCGCTGTGGTGCACATGCTTGAGCATGGCGCAATCCGGCAGGCTGCTCATGATTGGCTCCCGATTGTTGTTGTATTCGGGTGCCATTGTTGCCACAGGCTTGCCGGGAACTGAAAACCGAAACCACCAAGAACCTGTCAGTTCTGGCCACTCGCGCCGGGCCGACGACGGTGGCAAACTGTCCGCCCCTTTATTGGCAGCACGGCAACGCAAATGGCAGACCAGGCAATCATCAACGAAGTAGGCCTCCGCGACGGCCTGCAGAATCAACCGGTCACCGTGGACACGGACACCAAGGCCCGGCTGGCCCGGCTGCTGGTGGATGCCGGTATGCGCTATCTGGAACCGGTGAGCTTTGTCAGCCCCAAGGCGATTCCGCAGATGGCTGACGCCGCCGCGCTGACCCCTCTGCTGCCACAGGGTGACCATCTGCATTACACCGCCCTGATCCCCAACCTGAAGGGCTATCAGCTTGCCAAAGAAGCAGGCTACCCGACGGTGGCGCTGGTGCTGTCCACCACGGATTCTTTCAATGAACGCAATCTGCGCATGAGCCTGGAGCAGGCGGCGCAAAGTTGTGAGGCCATCATTGCGGCGGCAAAGGAAGACGGCGTGGCCACCCGCACCTATATCTCCGGCGCCTTTGCCTGCCCCTACGATGGCACGGTACCGGTCAGCCTGCCCCAGCAGCTCACCGAGCGTATGTTTGCCGCCGGCTCCGACGAAGTGGCCATTGCCGACACCATCGGCGCCGGCAATCCGCAGCAGATGAAGGACATCATGGCGCCGCTGATTCGCGACTTCGGCGCGGAGAAATTCTACGTGCACCTGCACGACACCCGCGGGCTGGCCGCCGCCATGGCCTGGGCCGCGGCGGATCTGGGGGTGCGACGTTTTGATGCGTCCATTGGCGGCCTGGGCGGCTGCCCGTTTGCCCCCGGCGCCACCGGCAACATGGCCACGGAAGACCTGGTCTACTTGCTGGAAAGTGCCGGTCTGGACACCGGTATCGATGTGGAAAAACTGCGCGCCGCCGTGGCCCTGGCGCAGCAAGCTACCCAACGCCCGTTGGGCGGGCGCATCCTCAGCTGGATGGAATCCCAGGAGAAACAAGGCAAGACGCCCTGCCTGTGGTAATCGACCCCTTGCGTACCAAACCCCGTTGTAAAAAACGCCGGGCAGTAAAACTGCCCGGCGTTTTTTAGTCGTTACTTTCCTGCTATCAGGGGGTGTACGGATAGCGGAACTCACCTGACAACGAAATCGAATTATCATTGTCCGGCAGGACAGGCCCCATATTCCTCGCTACCAGCGTGGCAATATAAGTCCCTTCTACCAGACCATCGCTGACACTGGTGACATTGATGGTGCAAGACGCCCCTTCAGACAGGTTTTGAATGCCTGACTGGGTATAAGTGGCACCGTATGGAATATCCGCCGGGGTAGAGATCGTCATGGTCGGTTTCAGACCGCCGACTTCCGTGTTGCAGGTAAAGCTTCCGACCTGCATGGGAATGTTGGACCACACCATCCGCATCTGATTGTTCGGGAATTCCAGATCATCAAACTGGCGGAAGAAGTAGCCATTGCTGCCATTGGACGACACCTCCGATTCCAGCAGGAACCGCTCTCCGGCCACAAAATGGGTGCTACCATCGTCGATGGTCATGCTGACCCCCTCGACTTCACTGCCCAGCACACCATCATCACCATTGTTGCCAGCATGGAAAGTCTGGGTGGTGAAGTTGCGGAACTTGCCGTGCACCACCAGGGTCCGCTCGGCAGCTGGCAGTTCAATATCGCCGGTGGCCAACCCGGAACCAAACGCCGCACCACCACCGTTACTGGGACCCAACAGGGTAGCCGTATAAGAACCCAGATACTTTCGCCCGGCGTTCTGCTCGATGGTTACGGTGCAGTTACCGCCGTTGGCACTCTGGAACTTGAACAGCGGATCGCTAACGGTGATCCAACCCATCTTCAGGGTCACTTCGGTGTCACCATCCTCGCAGCTGTATTCGCCCGCCGCCGGGTTGTTGTTGCTGCCGGCCTGCAGTTCGAATTTCAGCGCATGATCCGGATGTGAGCCATCCAGCAGGGGCCGGCCCCCCAGGAAATGCCCGGAGCGCATCTCACGAGTACCACTATCGATCGTCATGTCCCAACGAATCTCGTCCGCCAGGGCCGGCGCTTCCCCTTCGGTACCGGTGTGGATATAGATACGGAACTGGCCACCGCTCAGGGTGATCTGCTCATCATCCTTGTCGTTGCCCAGCGTGGCGCTGATGATGTGCCCTTCCGTGGCGCCATTGCTGAAGTGGTAGTCCACATCCAGTTCGCATTCGGTCGCAGTCCAGGTTTTCTGAACGGGCGGTGCAGAAGCATAATCAACCGTCAGCAACGATACTCCCGTGCTGGTACCACACAACTGGGTGCCTAGCATCCCATGTGCCACGTTCACCTGGGCCCATATCAGATCATCACCATTAAACGGCTTGGTATCGATAGTGTTGAAATCACTGTCATAGTTATGCGCTCGGATCTGACGCTTGGCCGTGGTCGCCATGAACGATTCAATAAAAGGTTGTTCCATCGCCCACATCTTACCGTCATGCACAATGGCAACCCCATTGCGCATGTCGAGCAACTCAGCGCCAGGCTCCGGCTCCGGATCAGTGCTCTCTTCCTGAATCAAGGCGCGAGTGGTTGCACCGGCACCGTCGTCATGAATGATTTCCATGACTTCCAGATCGGTATTGAGATATAGACGAACCCGCTCATCGCTATCTGACTGACCATAGTTGACAGCCACCCGACGATCCGCGTCAACGGTCTTGCGATCGTAAATTTCAACAATATCGTCAACGGTAAAGCTGATGCCGGTATCGAAATCAATATCGCCCTGCGGAGAAATTGTGACGGTACCACGCTCATGATCGCGCGTGGCGGTGCCACAGCTTGCGCAGTAACCGGGGTCCCTCTCGCCGCTGCCAATGACCGTATAGGTACCGGCATAATCGGTCAGCACATCCAGGTTCGCTGGCAATTCAGGGTCAACCGGTTCTTCATCTTCCGGCGCGTCAGGGAACTGGTTCAGGTTGCCATCCTTGACCAGATTCAGCAGGGCGCTGTAATCGGCGATGGACGGGTCATCATCAATGGCTTCCTGAATCGCATCCAACACCTGATCCCAGGCATCACCAATCACCAGGGCTGTGCTGAACGGATCTCCCCCAGGCAAAGTAAAGCCAGCATTGGTCATGGCGGCGAGCAGCTCGGTTTTCTTGCTGGCAATGGTGCTGGAATCTGGCCAGTTGGCCGGTGTGGCAATCCAGCTACCGTCCGCCAGGCCGGTGGTGAGCGCCAGCACCATGTCGGTGATCGGGGTAATGTTGATCGTCCCCGGCTGGCTGGCATAGCTGCGCAAGGTAACCGGGGGGGTGCCTCCGGTCACCGTGAGCACACAGGGGAGTGAAGCATTCCCTACATTGCCACTCCAGGTGCCATCGGCATTGGTAGTCACGGTGGAGGTGAACCCGCTGCCATCGGCACATTCTGCGGTTACGGTACCGGTCTGGATGGCAGCGCCTACTGCCGCAGTACCGGCAAGACTGGATGACGATGGTGCGGCGGGACCACCACCGTTTGCTGCGCTGCCGTTACCGCTGCTTCCTCCCCCGCCACAACCTGCTATCGTCAGGATGACGCCCAACAGTCCAGCACCAAAAATCAACTTCCCTTTGATTGGCTGCATACCCGATCCCCACACTGCCTGTTTGAAATAGATACCTCAGCATAGGATTGAACGGGCAACAGCAGCACCCCCCAAACATGGGGGTACCACAAATAAGCACATCACTATTTAATCAGGAGGCATGTTCAGAAAGGGGCAGGCTCGCTACCGACCGGAATAACGACAAGGTGACTGACGAAACGCACCTGTCGGCGCTGTCGTATTCTGGTTTTCCGCGGCTGGGAGGGTATCGGCACGACTATTTTTTGCTGGCCTCGTGTCCGGCTTGCTCACCGGCAAACGTCTGCCGCTGGCTGCACAACGCTGGAAATCGCCCCACTGAACAGGCCGTCAGGACGGATTAACCAATCCCATGTGAATGGCTTTGAGTGTCGCCTCGGCCCGGGTATTCACCTGCAGCTTGGCATACACATCCTTCATGTATCCTGCTGCGGTGTAATGGGAAATACCCAGTTTTTCTGCCGCATGCTTCACGCTTAACCCTTTGGCAATCAGTGTCAGCATGTCCTGCTCCCGACGCGTCAGGGCCACATCCTTCTCACCGGCAAGCGGATGGAAGTGCTCGAGCAAACGTCGGGCAATGGAGGCGGACAGCGGTGGCCGCCCTTGCAGGATACCGGAGAGGTGGCCAGCAAACGCCTCTTCGGTGTCGTCCTTGAGCAGGTAGCCATCAGCACCGGCTCGCAATGAGCCGAACAGATGCTCGGCATCATCAAAGATGGTGGTAATGATGCATTGCGCGGCGGGGTTGGCTTTCTTGAATGGACGCACCAGGGACATGCCACTGCCATCTGGCAATCCAAGGTCGATCAGTGCCAGATCATATCGGTGCTGCTCCATGCAGCGGGAAGCATCGGCAAGATTGGTGGCGCGGTGCACCTGATCTGGATCAAGCATGATCACTACCTGCTGGTGCAACCAGTCAGCCACATCAGGGAGGTCTTCCACGATCAACACCTGTTTGACTGACAGCATGCTTACACTCCATGTGATAAGACTGGGCGTCCTACTAGAACCAGATTATAATTTCAGGCAGGCAATATAGCTCAATCAGGAAAAGTGGATGACACTGATTAGTCATTCATTGAAGACAGTTATAATAAGTACCAGCCCATGGGAGCAACCCCCAAAACAAGGGGGCGAGGGCGCCACATCAGACAAGGGATTTTCATGTTTTCACTCAAGACCCGGATTGCGATGGGCTTTCTGCTGGTGGTCGCTTACGGGCTGATGACCATCATTGTCGCACTGTCCCTGCCTGTCAGCGAAATTCACTTTCGGACCGATAAAGATACCATTGTTGCCACCCTTGAGGATGGCCGAGAAATTTCGGTGACACAGTTCAGTAACGACCGGCAGCGCATTCCCGCCGACCCGATATTGCTGCTGGAAGAACCGGATGTGCTGCCCGGTTATGCGGCAATGAATGATTTCTTCCGTGCCCACCAGTTCTTGGAAAGTGCCCTGACATCAGGAAGCTTGTCGCTGCAGGATGAAAACGGCAATGCAGTGGCGATTTCATCATCGTCACGTTCTCTGGTGTCGTTGCCCGGACTGTTCTGGCTACAGTTGATCTGCGGTCTGTCCGGCATGGTGATCTGTTTGCTGGTGTGGGTGCCTGCACGCAGCGACATTGCCATTAACTCCTTTGCCCTCACCGGGCTCAGCTACGTACTGTTCTCCTCTGCCGCCGCCATCTACAGCACCCGTGAACTGTTCATGCCCGGACAGCTTTTTGCACTGCTCTCTGGTATCAACCATTTCGGTGCCTTGCTGTTCTCCGCTTCACTGGGCGCTTTTCTGTGGAACTACCCGCGCCAGGCACCCTCGATCTGGTTTAGCGGCATGTTCTATCTGTTATTTGCCGTTGCCATTGTGGTCGATCAGGCTCAACTGGTGACCACCCCCGCCGCCGGCTTCCATTCATGGGTGATGGGAATTTTCCTGCTCGGCCTGGGAGGGGCATTCTGGCAGGCCTGGAAAACACGCGGGCATCGGCAGGATCGCATCGCCCTGCGCTGGACAGTGCTGTCCATTGTTCTGGGTACCGTTTTCTTTGCAGGCGGCATGATTGTTCCTGCCATGCTGACCATGCCAACCCCGGCGTCCCAGGGACTGCTGTTTACCACCTTCCTGCTGATGTACCTGGGCATGGCCATGGGCGTTGTGCGCCATCGTCTTTTCAACCTGGAACCCTGGTGGTTTTCTCTCTGGTCCTGGCTGCTGGGCGGCCTGGTCATCATGCTCTCCGACCTGCTGCTCGCCACCCTGCTCACCCTCTCCGGTCCTGCCACGCTTGCCCTCTCCGTGGCACTGATTGGCTGGCTGTATTTCCCGGTTCGGCAGTACCTTTGGGGCAAACTAATCCGCAATCAGCGGCAGGGTCTGGACAGTTGGCTGTCCCAGGCGTTGCCTGCCATGTTGCAGGAGCAACAGAACGCCCCGGAACAGTCCGGCATTGCAGCCGCTCTGCAAGCGGTATTCTCACCCTTGTCCCTAAAGCGCGCAGAGGGGCCTGTGGCAAACGTTAGCATTGAGGACAACGGCAACCGTTTGCTGGTGCCTGATTCCAAAGAACCCCACCATTTCGAATTACTTCACCCCCACGACGGGCAACGGGTTTTCAGTCGGCACGACGTGGAAACCAGCAAACTGGTATTGGCTCTACACACGCTGGTCAATCAGACACGTACAGCTCGCGAAGAGGGTGCCAGCGAGGAACGCAATCGCATTCGCAGGGACATGCATGATGATCTCGGCGCCAAACTCCTGCACCTGCTGCATAAGTCTCCTGCTGATAGCAAGCCGCTGGTTCGCGAAGCCATCGCTGATCTGCGCGATCTGCTCAAGGCCATGGAAGGGCACGCCCTGTCACTGGATGCCGCAGCCTCGCAATGGCGCGAAGAAACCTCCCGGCGCTGCAGGGATCACGACGTTACCCTGCAGTGGAACGAAAACATCATCCCCGCCACGCTACACGCGATGCAATTCAGCGAAACCACCCGCATTATTCGTGAAGCGGTGAGCAATGCTCTCAAGCATTCCGAGACGCCCCTCCTGTCTGTCACCCTGCATGGCGATACTGACAAACTGAATATCATCATCGCCAACAGTGGACTCGACCCGTCAGCCACGCCCGGGCCACAACGAGGACTGAATATCATGCAGTTCCGCGCGAGCAAGATCGGTGGCGGCTTCGAATTTGGTATTGCGGATCAACACTGGCAGGTTTTGCTATCCGTTCCTGTTAACAGATAAATAAAAAATGGCGGGGAAGTGCCCGCCATTTTTTCTCTCGCTAACATGCCGTTTCAGTGCGGGACGTTCTTCGCATTTTTTGCTGACGATAAACGAAAAAACGGGCCGAAATACGGCCCGTTCTCTGCCCTGATTAGCGAGATGACGCTGCCTTGCTAGCCGCCATCTCAAGCAATCCACTTGCCAGCTCCTTGCTCTCTGCATCATAGGACGCAGGAATCAGGTTAACCTGATAACGGGTAATATCCCTGGCCGTGGAACTGGAGGTACCGCTCATGGCACTCAAAAAACCCAGGCTTTTAGTGAATCCGGAAGTCAGCTTGTCACTTGTGGTCGTGACATCCTCAATGCTGCTGTAGAAGGTGTTGGCCGTAGCCAAGGCGTTGGTGGTGCTGAAAACCGGCATGTGATTGGGCTTGATCATGCACTCTTCCTTGCCGAAACGGCTCCAGCATTTTTGCTTCGAGAGCGGCTGGAAGCGCACATCACCGCTCGCGGCCAACTGAATGGTGGCATCTACCTTTGCGGAATCCTTGCTGGCAAAACCGCCAAAGCTGCTGTGCCCGTCTGATTCCAGCTGTGCAAAGTCAATCAGGATATTAACGTTGACGCCGGTCAGACTCAGATCCTTCATGAGGCGACCTTCGTGCTGCTGCGCGGAACTGCCTCCGGCTGCCTTAAAAGCCTGACCCAAACCGCTGGCGGTGCCGATGTAACGCGGATCAGAGATGCTCTCTCCTTCTCGCCCCAATACCAGATACCGGGTACCGGCATTGCCTTTGTATTCAAAGGGGCTTTCACGGCCTTCTGCATGCATTGCCTGGTAGTGAGGATTTGCCTTGATGGTGGCGTGTGGCACTACCTGAAAACCCGCGTTTGACAGTTGCTTCTCGGCGTTATCACAGGCTTCGTTGGCAATGCGCTGCATTTCCGCTTCATCCACACCTTTGGCAGCATAGGTAACTGAAACCGTCACATCGGAGCGCCGGGTCGTGCCTGTAGCGCGGGTGGCATCAGACCGGAAACCACCGCTGGTAGAAGCCGATGCAGAACTGTTCACCCCGAACATGACATTGCAGGACAAAACACCGACCTTGTCGACACCCGACATGTACTTTTCGTTTTCTGCTGCAATGAAGCTGTCTGCCTGGCTGGCCGCACTGCCATTGGCATCGTAGCTGGGCGCCTTACTGACAGTGGTCGCACAACCGGATACCAATGTGGCCAACGCCACCGCCGAAATCGTCTTGTTCCCTGACATCATTTTCATGTGTTTACCCCATGGATGTAATTGGATTTTTTAGTCGCCCAACGCTTCCCACTGGCGATTTAATCCGCGCCGCAGTTGCCGGTTTTTGGAACGGGTCATACACGGCGTATCCGCATTTCAGCCAGAAGAAAATGAACGGCCTTCATCCAAGGGGAGAGGAAAGGGAAAGGAGCCGCCAGATAGCTTAATAGGCATCCCTGCCGGCCAAGTCTGAGACCAACAGCTCCATTGCCATGACCACTTCCCTGGAGGAGAAGTCTGTCACATGCTACTTGGCTATTTGTGGAACGTGACCCCCCTGAACAGGGGGGCAATTCGGCGAAGGGGAGATCATTCCCGTCGTTGCGACGGATATGAACGGGACCATCCATCACTGGGGGCGCTACGATTTCAGTTCGTCAACCCTGCGCGCTCAACCCGTACCGCCCGCACCCCATCACCTCCGGTTTCCCGGGCCGCGTAAAGAGCCTGGTCGGCAGTACGCAACAGGTCATCGGTATCCGGCAGACTCGCTCCCTCTTCCGGCATCAGGGCTGCTACGCCAATACTGAGAGTGACCGGCCGGGGCAGCTCGCTCAAACTGGCCACCGCTTGCCGGCAGCCCTCAGCCAGCTGCAACGCCTGGTTAATGCCGTGCTCCGGCAACAGGGCCATGAAGACATCGGCGCTGTAGCGGCCCACCGTGCCCTTGCCTCCTACTACGTCGCGCAGGCAGACCGCCAGGGTGGACAACAGGGCATCCCCCTCGCTGTGACCACAGGCCTCGTTGATCCCCCTGAACCCGTCCACTTCCATGAACAGGCAGGCCAGGGGCTCGCCACTGCGGGTGCAGCTACCGTGAGCCTGTCGCAGCAATTCCATCATCACCGCACGATTGCTGAGGCCGGTCAGGCCATCGGTGCGCGCCAGCTCGGCCAGCTCCACGTTCAGCTGTTCCAGCTCATCACGGTTTGCCTGCAGGGCCGCTTCGGCCTCACGCTGAGCAGAGACATCCTTGATCTGAGACAGGAAACAGCGTGCAGAGCCACCGGCATTACGCACGATGGACACCGCCAGCAGTGCCCACACCAGCTCACCGTTTCGGTGAAAATACCGCTTCTGCATCCAGTACTGGTTCTTGTCCCCGCACAGCAGGGATTGCACGTGGGCGAGATCCTTGTCCAGGTCTTCCGGGTGGGTAATGCTCTGGAAGTCCATGCCCAGCAGTTCAACGCTGGAGTAACCCAGCAGGTCACAGACGGCATCGTTGACCCGCAACCATCGGCCATTCGGAGCCACAATGGCCATGGGAATGGCTGCATGCTGGAAGGCCGCCTCGAACAGGGCTTCACTGGCTTCCCGGGCAGGATAGTTCTGGCCCTGTTGGCAACGCAGCTGATCCTGTGCCAGGGCATGGCTGAGGCTCTCGGCCATCAGCTCGACAAATTCCAGCTCCTCCATGGTAAAGGGCTCAGGGCGAATTTGGGTATCACTGAAATTGAGTGTGCCGACAATCTCGTCGCCATCGCGCAACGGCGCGGCGATGTAGGATTCCAGCTGCATTCCCAGATAAACCGGGTGGCTGCGCATTTTCTCCAGCGCACCCACGTGATGCAGGGCAACCGTACCGCGTTTGCTGACCACCGATTCGCAGTAGGTCTCACCCAGTGCGAACACCTCTCCCCTGCGGATCGCAGCCCCGCCACCTTCCACTGCCGACACGGTATAACGGCTATCACGAATCTCACTGACAATGCCGATGGAAAGCCCCAGCAGCTCGCAGCCCCGTTTAATGTAAGCCTGAAAAAGGGCGGGCAGGTCGGTCCGATCCTGTAACGATAATTGATGCAGCGCGCGCATGCTGGTCACGCTGAAATCCCGCAGATCATCCACTGTGCGGTCCTGAGAAGTCCGTTGATAGAAAGATCACTCTACTGGCTGTCGGGCAGCCGGAAAATGAAAACCTGGACGTAACGGCATATTGACCATTGCCTGATCCTGCCATTCAGCCATTAACAGCAGGGCCCGGCAGCCATCAATGCAGCTGAAACAGGATCTGCAGCAGTTGAATGCCCAACAGTACAAACAACGGGCTGAGATCAAACCCACCCATGGGCGGCAGCAACTTGCGCACCGGGGCCATGATCGGCTCGGTGACTTGCACAATGATGCGTACCACCGGGCTGTAGGGGTCCGGGGCCACCCAACTGAGAAGCACGCGGATCAGCACTGTCCAGAACACATAATTGAGAATCAGGCTGGCCAGTTCGCGCAGGGCATGAAGCACCAGGGCGGCACCGATACCGCTGGGGAAGCCTCCCACCTGGATGCTCAGCAGGATCACCGTCTTGAGGATGATCAACGCCACCACCAGTACCAGCGCGGCAATATCCAGCCCACCGTAGCCGGGAATAATCCGACGCAGGGGCTTGAGCAGCGGGTTGGTGGCCTTGAGCACGAACTGGGAGATGGGATTATAGAAATCCGCCCGGGCCAGCTGCAGCACAAAGCGGGTCAGTACGATGAAGATGTAGGCGCTGAAAACAAAGTCCAGCAGGAAAAACAGGGCGCCCTGGGGGTTCATGGATTACTCCGTGGTTCGCAACAGGCTAAGAGTTTGGGGCAAGGGGCGGAAATTTCAAAGGGGCAGTTGCTTGTAGGAGCGTCGCTGGCGGCGCGATAACCTGGATCATGCTGCCCCGGGCTGTTTCGAAGCACTGTAGGAGCTCCTCTTGAGGGGCGAACCGAACGTAGCTAGGCCGCATAGCTTAGCGGGCTCGCAATGGAACCCGCCAAGCGCTGATATTCCTGATCGCCCTGCGGGCGATTTCCACGATGACGCGTGGTTCGCCCCTCAAGAGGAGCTCCTACAAAAACGCTTTACCCCGCCAGCTCTTCCGAACGCTCCCGGGCCGCCGCCACGGCGGCCTGGACCTGTTCGCGGAAGCCCGCTTCCTCGAACACGTTCAGCGCGGCAGCGGTGGTGCCGCCGGGGCTGGTGACCTGCTGGCGCAGCACATCCGGGCCCGCTTCGCTGGCGATGGCCAGTTGCGCCGCGCCCCAGGCCGTCTGCAGCACCATCTGGCGGGCAGTGGCCGGGTCCAGCCCTTGCGACTTGGCGGCTTCGATCAGGGATTCCATCAACAGGAAGAAGTAGGCCGGGCCGGAGCCGGAGACGGCGGTGACCGCATCCAGTTCCTTTTCCTCGGCAAACCAGAAGGTCAGCCCCACGGAGCCGAGGATCTCCTTGGCCATGGCTTTCTGCTCATCGCTCACGCCCTCAGCGGCATACAGACCGGTGGCACCGGCCTGAACCAGCGACGGCGTGTTGGGCATGCAACGCACAATCGGGGTCTGGCCCAGCCAGCTTCGCAGGTTGGCCACGGTGACACCGGCGGCGATGGAGATCACCAGCGGCTGGCGATCGGCAATCAGGTCACGCAGATCTTCACACACGGCCTGCATCATTTGTGGTTTCACCGCTAACACCAGCACATCCACCCGGCCGGCCACGTCACGGTTCTCGGTGCTCACGTGCACACGGTGCAGCTGGGACACCTCTTCCAGACGATCCCGGGAGGGGTCGCTCATCCAGATGCGGGCGGGGCGAATTCCTTTCGCCACCATGCCGCCGGCCAGGCTGGTGGCCATGTTGCCGGCGCCGATAAATCCGATGCTTTGCTGTGCCATAACTGCGCAATCCTTGTCTTGTGTTGTAACGCGTACGATGCCCCGAGGCGCTGACGACGCGGCTCTGTTGTCGTCAGGCGGTGCGCGGACCAAACAGGGCGGTGCCCACACGAACCATGGTGGCGCCTTCTTCGATGGCCACGCCGTAATCCGCGCTCATGCCCATGGAGAGCGTATCGAGGGACGGCATTGTATTGCGCAATTGTGACAGTGTCATGGCGAGCTGTCGGAAAGCACCCCGGCTGTTGTCCCCGCTGTCCGCCCGGGGAATGGCCATCAGGCCACGCAGACGCAGGTTGGGCAGAGTGGTGATCTCGGCGGCCAGGGCGGGCACCGCCTCCAGCGCAATACCGCTCTTGCTGTCTTCGTCGTCCACGTTCACCTGAATACAGACATTCAGCGGGGGCAGCTCTGCCGGGCGCTGCTCACTGAGGCGGCGAGCCACTTTCAGACGGTCCACCGAGTGCACCCAGTCAAAGTGAGCAGCGATATCGCGGGTCTTGTTGGACTGGATGGGCCCGATGAAGTGCCACACCAGGTCGCGGCCTTGCAGTGCCGCTATCTTGTCCAGGGCTTCCTGCAGGTAGTTTTCGCCGAAATGCCGCTGCCCCTGGTCAGCCAGGCGGGCCAACTCGTCCACTGTACGGGTCTTACTGACCGCCAGAAGCTGCACACTGCCGGAATCACGGCCGGATTGCTCACAAATTGCACTAATTTGCGCATTGATCTCTATCAGTGGGCTTTTGGAGTCTGTCATTATTGAACGGCTCAAGAGGTCGGGTTACTTTAGGCATGCGACGAATTTCTGAGAAAGCCAATTTCCGGCGCTCGCCATAATAACAAAAGGGGGCTTCGGGCTCCCTTTCAATACCAGACAACGCAAGTAGAAACCCATGGATATTACCGAGCTGCTCGCTTTCAGCGCCAAAAACGGCGCTTCCGACCTTCACCTGTCCGCCGGTCTGCCACCGATGATTCGTGTGGACGGCGACGTGCGCCGCATCAATCTGCCGGCCATGGAGCACAAGGAAGTCCACGCGCTGATCTACGACATCATGAACGACAAGCAGCGCAAGGATTTCGAGGAATTCTTCGAAACCGACTTTTCCTTCGAGGTGCCCGGCGTGGCCCGCTTCCGGGTCAACGCTTTCAACCACAACCGGGGTGCCGGCGCCGTATTCCGGACCATTCCCTCGAAAGTGCTAACCATGGAAGACCTGGGCATGGGCAAGGTATTCCAGAAAATCTCCGACATGCCCCGGGGCATTGTGCTGGTTACCGGGCCCACCGGTTCCGGTAAGTCCACCACCCTGGCGGCCATGGTCGACTACATCAACGATTCACGCTACGAGCACATCCTCACCATTGAGGATCCCATCGAATTCGTGCACGAATCGAAAAAATGCCTGGTCAACCAGCGGGAAGTCCACCGCGATACCCTCGGCTTTTCCGAAGCCCTGCGATCCGCACTGCGGGAAGACCCGGATATCATTCTGGTGGGCGAGCTGCGGGATCTGGAAACCATCCGCCTGGCGCTGACCGCCGCGGAAACCGGTCACCTGGTATTCGGCACCCTGCACACCACCTCCGCTGCCAAGACCATTGACCGGGTGGTGGATGTATTCCCCGCCGAAGAAAAATCCATGATCCGCTCCATGCTGTCGGAATCCCTGCAGGCGGTGGTATCCCAGACCCTGCTGAAGAAAAACGGCGGCGGCCGGGTGGCCGCCCACGAAATCATGATGGGCACACCGGCGATCCGTAACCTGATCCGCGAAGACAAGGTGGCGCAGATGTACTCGGCCATCCAGACCGGCGGTGCGCTGGGCATGCAGACCCTGGATCAGTGCCTGCAGGGTCTGGTCAATAAAGGCCTCGTGGCCCGCGATGTGGCCCGCGAAAAAGCCAAGAGCCCGGACTCAATCTAACGAGGAGAAGAACAGATGGAATTCGAAGAGCTCCTCAAACTGATGGTACAGAAAGGCGGCTCCGACCTGTTCATTACTGCCGGTGTGCCGCCCAGCATGAAGGTGAACGGCAAGATCCTGCCTGTGACCAAGAGCGCGCTGACCCCGGACATGACCCGGGACATCGTGTTCGGCGTAATGACCGAACAGCAGCGCAAGGAATTCGTGGCACACCACGAGTGCAACTTCGCCATCTCCGCCCGGGGCATCGGCCGGTTCCGGGTATCCGCTTTCTACCAGCGCAACCTGGTGGCCATGGTACTGCGTCGTATCGAAACCAAGATCCCCAATGTGGACGACCTGCGTCTGCCGCCAGTGATCAAGGAACTGGCCATGACCAAGCGCGGCCTGGTGATCTTCGTGGGCGCCACCGGTACCGGTAAGTCCACCTCGCTGGCCTCCATGATCGGCTATCGCAACAAGAACTCGAAGGGCCACATCATCACCATTGAGGACCCCATCGAATTCATCCATCAGCATCAGGGTTGTATCGTTACCCAGCGTGAAGTGGGCATTGATACCGAGTCCTTTGATGTGGCGCTGAAGAACACCCTGCGTCAGGCGCCGGACGTGATCCTGATCGGCGAGATCCGTACCCCGGAAACCATGGACAAGGCCATTGCCTTCGCGGAAACCGGTCACCTGTGCCTGGCTACCCTGCACGCCAACAACGCCAACCAGGCGCTGGACCGGATCATCCACTTCTTCCCGGCAGATCGTCACGGCCAGCTGTGGATGGACCTGTCCCTGAACCTGAAAGGCGTCGTCGCTCAGCAGCTGATCCCCACCCCGGATGGCAAGGGCCGCCGCGCCGCCATCGAGGTGCTGCTGGGCACGCCGCTGGTACAGGACCACATCCGCAAGGGCGAAGTGCACATGCTCAAGCAGCTGATGAGCAAGTCCCGGGAACAGGGCATGCAGACTTTCGACCAGGCCCTCTACGACCTCTACTCCGTTGGTGAAATCACCTACGAAGACGCCATGCTGCACGCGGACTCACCCAATGACCTGCGTCTGATGATCAAGCTGGGTAACGAGACTGATTCCTCCAGCCTGGACATCGCCACGCGGGGATTGAGTATCGAGGACACAGAATAAGAGCAGTTTAAAGTTCAAAAGCGCGAATGGGATAACTGCCTAACATATAGCTACCCCACCGCGCCCAAGCTGATTGCGCGGGCACGATATAACACAGCAGATAACGAGCGTTACCGCGCTTTGCAACTTTGAACTTTCAACTTGCAACTCAATCCCGCGATAACAGGGACGATTTTTACTTTACCAATGGAGGGGGAAACCCATGCAACAACAAAAAGAAACACACCTGACACCCATCGGCTATCTGCTGTGGTTTTTTGGCGGCATCTTCGGTTACCACCGTTTCTACTATGGTCGCCAGCTCACCGGCCTGCTGTGGATGCTTACCGCCGGGATCTTCTTCATCGGCTGGATCGTGGATGCCTTCCTGATTCCGGGCATGAACCGGGACGCCAATAATCAGTTCAAGTCCGGCGAGACCGATTACAGCGTGGCCTGGGTGCTGATGCTGTTTCTGGGTATCTTCGGCGCCCACCGCTTCTACATGGGCAAGATCGGCACCGGGGTACTTTACCTGCTGACGCTGGGCCTGCTGGGTTTTGGGGTAATCTATGATCTGTTCACCCTGAACGGCCAGGTCTCCGAGCGCAACGGCGAAACCGCCCAGGGCGAGCCGGTTCCTGCCTGAAGAGCGGCAAGTTTCAAGTATCAAGTTGCAACGCGGACAATATTATTGCGAACTTGAACTGACGAGGCCGCGCCCAAAGGTTGGGCGCGGCCTCTTTGCTTTTACCTTAGAAAAACCCTTTATCGCGTTGCAACTTGTCACTTGAAACTTGCAACTCAATAATGCGGCGGCGGTGCATCTTCAATGCGTGACGCAGCCATTTCCTCGGACAAATCCAATACCCGGTCCACCAGTTTGCGGCACACCTTTTCCAGCTCGTCGATCTTGCCCTGCTGGTCACTGACCACCTTGTTCAGATGCTGGACCAGGTCTTCCTGGTAGGCCAGCTTGGTTTCGATATCGACCAGCCGTTCTGCGTCGCTCATGAAGTACCCTCTTACTGTAGGAGCCATGCTTGCATGGCGAACCGCCGAAGGCGATCACCGCAAGCAGGTTCGCCATGCAAGCATAGCTCCTACAATGTGTGTCATTAACATTGGCCCCATTGTACTTGCCCGCACGCAATAATGCCGCTAAGGTTTGCCCGTCTTGGGGGAGTAGTCGCTCGGTTTTCACCCCTTGGCGGTCATCAACATAGTTGCGCCGCATGCGCATGGTGGCCGCGTCCGCGTCCTTCCGGATTGACGAGACCTGAGACATCGCTGGTATTCCGCTGGGGCGGGATTGACCGGTGGTGTCTCTGTGTCGCAATCCCGCCCCTCTGGAAACGTTCATGGAAGCCCTGTTCAGCTCTTTTCTGCTGGTTGCCCTTGGCGAAATCGGCGACAAGACCCAACTACTGTCCCTGGCCCTGATCCTCAAATTCCGTAAACCCTGGCCGATTCTGGCTGGCGTGGTGGTGGCTACCCTGCTCAACCATGGCGCCTCGGTGTGGTTTGGTGACTGGTTGGCCGGCGCCATTCCCGGAGACTGGCTGCGCTGGATTCTCGGTATCAGCTTTATCGGCCTGGGCCTGTGGATGCTGATCCCCGACGGCGATGAGAAAGTGGATGAGAACCCCCGCTTCGGCCCCTTCCTGACCGCCCTGGTGCTGTTCTTCATTGCCGAAATCGGCGACAAGACCCAGTTCGCCACCATTGCCCTGGCGGTTCAATTCAAGGATCAGTTCTGGCCGGTGCTGGGTGGCTCCACCCTGGGCATGATCGCCGCCAACCTGCCGGTCATCTGGTTGGCACATCAGTTTGGCGGCCAACGCTTTGAAATCTGGGCCCATCGCATCAGTGCCGTGCTATTTGTAGGCTTCGGGGTGTGGGCCTTGGTGTAAAACAGGCCCCACGCGACACGCATAAAGCCTGATACAATCTGGCCTCTTTTTGCGTGCATGCGTGTTGCGTGCTGCCTGTTTGCGAGTCCTGCCCATGGCCCTCACCGCCACCATCTACAAAGCCGAACTGACTGTGTCCGACATGGACCGGGACTACTACGCCACCCACAACCTGACCGTGGCGTTGCACCCGTCGGAAACCCCATCACGGATGATGCTGCGACTGCTGGCCTTTGCGTTGAATGCCCACGAAGCTCTCACCTTTACCCGTGGCCTTTCCAGCACCGACGAGCCGGATCTGTGGCAACGCAATCCGGACGACACTCTGGAACACTGGATCGAACTGGGCATGCCAGACGAAAAACGCCTGCGCAAGGCGTGCGGCCTGGCCCGACACGTGACGCTTTACACCTATGGCGCCCGGGCGCCACAGGTATGGTGGGAGAGCATGAAGAACAAGGTGACCCGCTTCAGCAACCTGCACATCGTTCATGTGGATCCGGACAGCGAAGCAACTCTGGAGCCACTCATGCAGCGCACCATGCAACTGCAATGCATGATTCAGGATGGACAAATCTGGTTCGGCAGCACCGAGCAATCCATGGAGATGGGCCTGACAACCTGGTTTGGTGCCAGCCCCCATCACTAAATCTTCACGCTGCGCCCAATGCCTTCATGTTACTAGTGCCCTCGCCATTTCTTTGACAACGGAGACTCCATGTCAGACCTGATTCTGCACCACTACGCCCTGTCCCCCTTTTCCGAAAAGGTGCGGGCCATGCTCGGCTATGCCGGTCTGGACTGGCAGTCCGTCACCGTGCGGGAAATGCCGCCACGGCCGATGCTGGCGCCACTGGCAGGCGGCTACCGGAAAATTCCGGTGGCACAGAGCGGCGCCGATGTGTTCTGCGACACTCGTATTATCGGCGCGGAGATTGCCGCACTGGCCGGCAAGCCGGAGCTGGTAGCCAGCAACGCCGGTGTCGACGTACAGGATTTTGTCGCCAGGGTGGACCTGGACATCTTCCTCGCCTGCATCATCTCTGCAGGCAACATGACTCTGCTGCGCAAGGTGCTCAAGGAGTCGTCGCTGCTGGATCTGGGTCGCCTGTTGTGGGACCGCATCGCCATGGGCAGCAAGGCCAAGGTAAAAACCAACAGCCCAAAGCAGATGAAACGCATGGTGGAAGCCCATCTGACCGATCTGGAGGGGAAGCTGGAATCACACCCTTTCCTGTTTGGCGACACGCCAAACGCCGGCGATTTTTCCGCCTACCACAGCCTGTGGTTCCAGCGTGACCTGGCGGAACAACCGCGCTTCAAACGCTACCCGAAAGTGAATGCCTGGCTGGATCGTCTGCAGGCCTATGGGCAGGGCAACAGCACCCAGATCAGCGCCGACCAGGCCCTGGAGCAGGCCCGGGCTGCCACCCCTCGCCCACTGCCCGATTGCACCCAGGACCAGGCACTGCTCGGCAAGACCGTGAGCGTGGTCCCCAACGACTACGGTCGCATTCCAGTGGAAGGCACCCTGGTGGCCAGCACCGATGAGCGCTGGATCGTGGCGCGGGACGAGGACGCCGTGGGCCGGGTGCATGTGCACTTGCCGCGTCAGGGGTTTGTGATCCGCGCGGTCTGACCGAGCACTGATTCAAGCGTTGGGGCCTTGCTTGCAAGGCGAAGGGCTTGCCCCTGTGCCGTGATAACGGCTGATCTTTCGCTTTGCGAGCAAAGCTCCAACGGGAGCTTTGCTTGCAAGGCGAACGTCCCGGGCCCGGCATCCCCTTACAGGCTGCGCTGATTAACCCGTTTCATCAGTTCTTCGGCGCTTTCCTTACGCTCGGAATAGCGGTCGGTGAGATAGTCACTGCGGTCGCGGGTCAGGTAGGTGAACTTCACCAGCTCTTCCAGCACATCGACAATACGGTCGTAGAAGCCGGAGGCTTTCATGCGATCGTTTTCATCGAATTCCAGAAACGCTTTCGGCACCGATGACTGGTTGGGGATGGTGAGCATGCGCATCCAGCGGCCCAGCACCCGTAGCTGATTCACCGCATTAAAGGACTGCGATCCGCCGCACACCTGCATCACTGCCAGGGTCTTGCCCTGGGTGGGGCGCACTGCGCCCAGCGACAATGGAATCCAGTCAATCTGAGCTTTCATGATGCCGGTCATCGCGCCATGCCGTTCCGGCGAACACCACACCATCCCCTCACTCCAGGTCACCAGATCGCGCAGCTCCTGCACCTTGGGATGGCTGGCATCCTCGCTGTCCGGCAGCGGCAGGCCATCGGCATGAAACACTTTCGGCTCCGCGCCCATGGCTTCCAGCAGGCGAGCCGCTTCCTCCACCACCAGACGGCTGAAGGAACGCTGACGCAGCGATCCATACAACAACAGGATGCGCGGTTTATGGGTAGACGGCTGATCCCGGAACACGCTGTCGGTAGCGGGGACCTGGAAGCAATCGTTATCGAGGTTGGGTAGATCTTTCATCGAAGCTCTCATTTTTTGTAGGAGCCCATGCTTGCATGGCGAAGGGTTCTGTTTCCTGAAAGCAGGTATGAATCTGACAGACTTTCGCCATGCAAGCATGGGCTCCTACAGGATTACGCAGGATTTTCTTCGAACCAGTGCGAGGTACGATTCACAATCGCTACCAGCGTCAGCATCACCGGCACTTCCACCAGAACGCCCACTACGGTGGCCAGCGCCGCACCGGAGTGCAGGCCGAACAGGCTGATGGCCACGGCCACCGCCAGCTCGAAGAAGTTGCTGGTGCCGATCAGGCAGGCGGGGCCGGCCACGTTGTGTTTCAGCCGCAGGCGACGGGCCGCCCAGTAAGCAATCACGAAGATGCCGTAGGTCTGGATCAGCAGCGGGATAGCGATCAGCACGATGGCCATGGGTTTGGCGAGGATGGTTTCCGCCTGGAAGCCGAACAGCAGCACCACCGTGGCCAGCAGCCCCATCACACTGATCGGCTTGAGGGCAGCAACGAAGCGTTCCACTTTCGCCTCGCCCCCTTTAGCCACCAGCATCTGGCGGGTGAGGAAACCGGCAATCAGCGGCAGCACCACATAGAGCACCACGGACAACAACAGCGTATCCCAGGGAACGGTGATGTCACTGACACCCAGCAACAGGGCCGCGATGGGGGCAAAGGCGAATACCATGATGATGTCGTTCACCGACACCTGTACCAGGGTGTAGTTGGCATCGCCCTTGGTCAGGTGACTCCACACGAACACCATGGCGGTACAGGGAGCCACGCCCAGCAGGATCATGCCGGCGATGTACTCGGTGGCGGTCTGTGGGTCCACCCAGCCGGCGAACAATACCTTGAAAAACAGCCAGCCAAGCGCCGCCATGGTGAACGGCTTGATCAACCAGTTGATTGCCAGAGTGAGCAGCAACCCCCGTGGGTTCTGTCCTACTTTCTTGATCGCGGTGAAATCAATCTGGATCATCATCGGGTAGACCATCACCCAGATAAACACCGCCACCGCCAGATTCACGTGGGCGTACTCAAACGCTGCCACCGCCTGAAACAGAGGCGGTACTGCCAAGCCCAGGGCGACCCCGGCAATAATCGCCAGGCCCACCCAGACGCTCAGGTAACGTTCGAAAAACGGCATCAGTGGTCCTCCATGTCCCGATGGATCTGCTCACCGCAGGCCACCAGGCCTTTGCCGTTGAGGTCATCCAGCGAAACGTCGAACAGTGCCTGCAGACGACTTTCCAGTTGCTGGTAGGTAGCCTCAAAGGCCGCAGCAATCTCCTCGTCCGTGCCTTGCGCATGAGCCGGGTCCGGCAGACCCCAATGCAGTTTGGGCACATCCCCCAGCCACACCGGGCAGGCTTCTCCGGCAGCGCTGTCGCAGACGGTAATGATCAGATCGATATTTTCATCGGCCAGATCGTCCATGGACTTGGAGGCCGGGTTGGCCGGGGTAATGCCATGGCGGGCCAGTACCGCCAGCGCCCCGGGATTCACCTGACCAGTGGGATGACTGCCGGCGCTGAGCCCCCGAAAACGGTCTTCGCCCAGGGCATTGATCAACGCTTCGCCAATAATGGAACGACAGGAGTTGCCGGTGCACAGCACCAGAATCGTCATGGGTTGCAGTTGCATATCAGTTCTCGCAGCAGGCAGGGACAGGAAGATTCAGAGACAGGGCCTCGCAGGCCGGTGATACCAGACTTGCCAGCGTCTGTTGGGCCCAGGCAGGCAGATCCGGGTTGATGCGGTAATGCATCCAGGTGCCCTGCCGCCGCGCCACCACCAGCTCACACTGGCGCAACTGAGCCAGGTGCCGGGACACGGTGGACTGCGGCGCACTGACCGCATCCACCAAGTCGCACACACAGACCTCACCCTGACCGTGCAACAGACAGACCAGACTCAGGCGAAGGTCATCGCCGAGGCATTTGCACAGCTGGGTGGGAGTGAGCATGGACGGCCCTGTATTCGTATATTCGGAAATACGGATATTAAAGACGCACGTTGCAAGATGCAAGGCTCAATGCGGGAAGGTTTTGTGACGATGGCGGAGATGAAAAAGGCCGCGCCCGATGATCAGGCACGGCCTTGGAAAGGGCCGTAGGAGCGTCGCTTGAGACGCGAACCTCGCGCAGCGAGGAAATCGCCCGCAGGACGATCAGGGCTGTAGAGCTCCACAGGCCCCATCCATATAAAGGTTATGGCTAGATTGAAGCTCATTTCTCGCGAAGGCTCGGTTCGCGTCTCAAGCGACGCTCCTACAGCGGCTTCGTAGCAGGTTTTGCTCGTAGCTCGCAGCTGCTTATTTCTTCAGCTTGGCTTCGATCTCGTCCACGGTGATGTGGCGTACGTCCTTGCCTTCCACCAGGTAGATGACCTGCTCGCCGATGTTGCGGGCGTGGTCACCGATGCGCTCCAGGGCGCGCAGGGACCAGATGATGTTGAGGATCCGGGTAATAGAGCGCGGATCTTCCATCATGAAGGTCACCAGCGAACGCATGGCGCTGCGGTATTCCATGTCCACTTCGTTGTCTTCAGCGGCGACTGCCAGGGCTTTCTTGGCATCGAAACGGGCGAACGCGTCCAGGGTATCGCGCAGCATGTTGCGCACGTGGTTGCCAATGTGCCGCACTTCCACGTAGCCACGTGGGGACTCGCCCTCTTCCGCAAGCTGCTGGCCCATGCGGGCGATCTTGGCGGATTCGTCACCGATCCGTTCCAGATCGGACACCGCCTTGGTGACGGCAATGATCAGACGCAGGTCGGAGGCCGCAGGCTGGCGCAGGGCCAATACCCGGGTGCATTCCTCGTCGATCAGCATTTCCAGCTTGTCGACCTTGTCTTCCGTCTCCAGCACCTTCTGGGCCAGGTCGGAATCCGCATGCAGCAGCGCCTGCAAGGCATCCACTACCTGCTTTTCCACCAGGCCGCCCATCTCCATCAGGTTGTTGCGGATGGATTCCAGCGCCTCATTGAACTGGGTTGAGCTGTGCTCACCAAAATGCATGCGATCCATGATCTGTATTCCTCCGAGCGGCGCTTAGCCGAAGCGCCCGGTGATATAGGCTTCCGTCAGATCGTGTTCCGGTTTGGTGAACACGGTCTCGGTGTCATTCATTTCCACCAGGCGACCCAGGTGGAAGTAGGCGGTGCGATGGGATACCCGCGCGGCCTGTTGCATGGAGTGGGTGACGATGGCGATAGTGTAGGATTCGCTCAGCTCGCTGATCAGCTCCTCGATCTTGGCGGTGGCAATCGGGTCCAGCGCCGAGCATGGCTCATCCATCAGCACCACTTCCGGGCTCACCGCGATGGTCCGGGCAATACACAGACGCTGCTGCTGACCACCGGACAGGCCGGTACCGGACGCATGCAGGCGATCTTTCACCTCGTCCCACAGGCCGGCCTTGCGCAGGCTGTTTTCCACGATCTCATCCAGATCGTATTTCTTGTTGGCCAGACCATGGATACGCGGCCCATAGGCCACGTTATCGTAGATGGACTTGGGGAACGGGTTGGGCTTCTGGAACACCATGCCCACCCGGGCACGCAGCTCCACCACATCCAGTTTCGGGTCGTAAAGATCCTGCCCTTCCAGATGCAGATCGCCCTTCACCCGACAGATATCAATGGTGTCGTTCATGCGGTTCAGGCAGCGCAGGAAGGTGGACTTGCCGCAACCGGACGGACCAATCAGCGAGACCACTTCGTTCTTGCCGATATCCAGGCTGACGCCATGGATAGCCTGATTATCGGCGTAGAACACATCCACATCACGCAGGCGCATTTTCGGGTTGTCCACAAAGGGCTGACCCACGGTCTGATCGGGATAGGGGCTGTCTTGTGTCATTGCGTCACGCTCGTTAATGGCCTTGTCTTTGGCCGCATCATTGTTGCCCAGAGACGGTTTGTCCAGTTGCTGTGCGGTTTCCATCACTCAAATCCTCGTTACCGGTCCGTTACCAGCGCCGCTCAAGACGCTTGCGCAGTACCACCGCCAGGGTGTTCATGGTGATCAGGAACGCCAGCAGCACCATGATCGCGGCGGACGCCAACGCTTCGAAAGATTGCTCCGGGCTGTCCGCCCACAGGTAGATCTGTACCGGCAGCACCGTGGCAGCATCCAACGGACCAGCAGGCAGATCGACGATAAAGGCCACCATGCCGATCATCAGCAGCGGTGCGGTTTCACCCAGAGCCTGTGCCATGCCGATAATGGCGCCGGTGAGCATGCCGGGCAGCGCCAGCGGCAGCACATGGTGCAGCACCACCTGCATCTTCGATGCCCCCAGACCCATGGCCGCCTGGCGAATGCTGGGCGGGACCGCCTTAATGGCAGCGCGGCTGGAAATAATGATGGTCGGCAACGTCATCAGCGTCAGCACGATACCGCCTACCAGCGGCACCGAACGGGGCAGACCAAACAGGCCGATAATCACCGCCAGACCCAGCAGACCAAAGATGATTGATGGCACCGCTGCCAGGTTGTTGATATTCACCTCAATAAAGTCGGTGAACTTGTTTTTCGGTGCGAATTCTTCCAGATAAATCGCCGCGGCCACCCCCACCGGGAAGCTCAGCACCAGGGTCACGATCATGGTGAACAGGGAACCGAGAATGGCGCCAAGAATACCCGCCTGCTCCGGCTCGCGGGAATCGCCGTAGCTGAACAGGGAACGGTTGAACACCATGTGGGTTTCGCCGGACGCTTCCAGCTCGGCCACCCATTCCTGCTGTTTGGCGTTCAGGCGACTGTCTTCGCGCTGCTTTTCGTTGGCCTTGAGAAACAGGTCCACATCATCATCGGCCAGCAACCACAGGGTGCGGGTTTGTCCGAGCAGGGCAGGCTCCTCACGCAGCATGTCGCGCAGGGCATAACCGGCGCCGGTGCTGACCAGCTGGTTGAGGGCACGGGTGTCCTGGCGACCTTCCACGGTCGGGAAGCGTTCTGCCAGGGCGTTGCGAATCACGCCCTGATAATTGCCGTAGTTCAATTGCTCTTCATCGCGCGGGTCACTGACATCCAGTACCTCGGCATCAAAGGTGATCGGCAACTGGATTTCATGCTCGAAGAACGCGCTATGGCCCTTGCCAATAATATCGGTAAACAGCAACACCAGCGCCATCAGGCCAATGCCGATAGCGCCGATGCCAAAGGCCTTGAAACGTTTCTCTGACCGGTAGCGTCGGGCCAGCGTCTTGCGGACTTTTTCCGTGGTTTCACTCATGTCTCTCTCCGGCTCCTAGTCGTACTGCTCGCGGTATTTCTTCACGATATGCAGCGCGAAGATATTCATGACCAGGGTAGTAATGAACAGCATCAACCCCAGGGCGAAGGCAGCCAGTGTCTTGGCGCTATCGAATTCCTGGTCACCGGTCAGCAGCGTAACGATCTGCACGGTAATGGTGGTCACTGCTTCCAGCGGATTGGCAGTGAGGTTGGCCGCCAGACCAGCGGCCATTACCACGATCATGGTTTCGCCGATGGCACGGGACGCAGCCAGCAAGATGCCGCCCATGATGCCCGGCAGGGCCGCCGGGAAGATCACCTTCTTGATGGTCTCGCTCTTGGTGGCGCCCAGCCCGAGAGAACCATCACGCATGGCCTGGGGCACCGCAGTAATGACGTCATCCGCCAGGGAAGAGACGAAGGGGATAATCATGATACCCATCACCAAACCAGCAGCCAGGGCGGATTCCGACGCCACATCCAGGCCAATGGATTCCCCCATGCCACGAATAAACGGCGCCACCGTAAGAGCGGCAAAGAAGCCGTAAACCACGGTGGGAACCCCGGCCAGCACTTCCAGTGCCGGCTTGGCCACGGTACGGACCCGGTTGCTGGCATATTCTGCCAAATAGATGGCAGACATCAGTCCCACCGGCACCGCTACCACCAGAGCAATGGCAGAAATCAGCATGGTGCCCATGAACAATGGCACAGCACCAAAGGCACCACCGGAAGCCACCTGGTCAGCCCTCAGAGCGGTCTGGGGGCTCCACTGCAACCCGAACAGGAAATCAGTCACCGGCACCTTGCCGAAGAAGCGGATGGATTCGAACAGTACCGACAACACAATGCCCACAGTGGTGAGGATCGCCACCGTGGCGCACAGCATGAAGAGGGTCTGCAGTACCCGCTCCACCTGCTGGCGAGCGCGCAACTGCGGCGACACTTTCAACCAGGCCCAGGCGCCGCCGAACATGCACAGCACGATAATGACCACGGTCAGGGCCATGGCGCTGGTCTGGCGCAGGGCCTGCAGGTTCTCTGCAGCCGCCGCAATGGGGGGCTCTACAAAACCGACCGGGAGAGCGCCGCTGGCCACGTTCTGGATCTTGCTGAGCGTAAGGTTATAGCTGGACGCATCCGTCGGCTGTAGCTCCGCCGGCAAGCCGGCAAGCACCTGCTGGCGGATAATGCTGTCGTCAAACGCCAGCCACAGGCCCAGCACCACCAGTGCGGGAATCGCACACCACATGGCCGAACGCATGGCAAAGTAAAATGGCAGCGAGTGAAGGTGGCGAATCCCCCCAAGAGGACGGGCCAGCGCATAGGAGCGACGAAGCCCCACAAAGTAGGCGCCAGCCACCATCACCACCAGCAGCAACAGCAGGTTTCCGGTTTGCATGTATCACTCCGATCGGATTTGCTCAAACAAGGTCACCGCAATGATCTTGGTGGAACAAACACAGGTTTTTCAGGGGCGAAAAAGCCCGGTGGCAAACGCCACCGGGCCGAAAGCATCCATGCTTCTTGTTATTTCCCTTACAACTCTTCGCCAGTCATGGACTTCAGGCTGCGGGCCTGCTTGGCCATGCTCTTGCGCAGATCATCACCCAGCGGGATCAGGCCTTTCTCGCCCAGGTAACCCTGGTCGCCCCAGGCTTTCTCGCTGGTGAACTCTTTCACGTAGCCTTCGATACCAGGTACCACACCCACGTGGGCTTTCTTCACGTAGAAGAACAGGGAGCGGGATACCGGGTAGTCGCCGGAACCGATGGCTTCGAAGGTCGGCTCAACACCATCCACGTTGGCAGCCTGTACCACACCGCGGTTCTGATCCAGGAAGGAGTAACCGAACACACCGTAGGCGGCCGGGTTCTTTTCCAGTTTCTGCACGATCAGGTTGTCGTTTTCACCGGCTTCCACATAAGCGCCGTCTTCACGAACGCTGCGGCAGATCGCCTTGTACTTGGACTTGTCTTCGCTCTTGATGGCCTTCAGCCAGGGGAAGGTCTTGCAGCCGCCCTCGATGGCCAGTTCGTTGAAGGCATCACGGGTGCCGGAAGTCGGCGGCGGGCCCAGTACTTCGATTTCGGTGTTGGGCAGGGCCGGGTTCACCTCTTTCCAGGTCTTGTAGGGGTTGGCTACCAGCTCTTCGCTGCCATCCGGGTTCGGCACATCCTTGGCCAGAGCCAGGAAGATGTCACGCAGGGACAGGTCGATGTGCTCGCCCTTCACGGAGTTGGCAATCACGATGCCGTCATAGCCAACCTTCACTTCGGTGATGTCCTTCACACCGTTGCTCTGGCACAGCTCGAACTCGGATTTCTTCATGCGACGGGACGCATTGGTGATGTCCGGATGCTGGGTACCCACACCCTGACAGAACAGCTTCATGCCGCCGCCAGAACCGGTGGATTCGATTTTCGGGGTGGAGTTGCCGGTACGACCGAAACGCTCAGCCACCACGGTGGCGAACGGATAGACCGTGGAGGAACCCACGATGGAGATAGTATCGCGGGCCATGGCAGTACCCGGTACGCTGGCCATGGCCAGTGCAGCGGCGGCACCTGCCAGAGTTGCTTTCATCTTGAAGTTCACGGTTAAGCCTCCTAGTTACATGGCACCGGCGCTTGTCAGGTTTGACCCCACCCCGGTTTTGTTCTTGCAATCTTTGCAAACCAGTTCATGTTTCAACACCGCGCATGCTAGAGAGGGTTTGTGACAGCAACATTACAGGATCATTGCGCCCCTGTGATCTGTCAGTTTTGCCCGCAATCCCGTCCGATACACTGGCCCTAACCGGCAGCCCCCGTATAATGCGGGGTTTCGCGGGATGCGTCCGTACCACAGACGGCACCGGGGCCAGTCTCCCGGGGCACAGGTTTTTATGACACAACAACTATTACGCTGGCAGCAACGTCTGACCGGTTTTACCACCCTGGTGGGCCGCAGCACCGCCTGGCTGGCCCTGCTGCTGGTGCTGGGCACAGTATTGGTAGTGGTGCTGCGTTACGGCTTCGGCATCGGCAATATCGCCTTGCAGGAATCCCTCACCTATCTGCACGGCAGCCTCTTTATGCTGGCAATTGCCTATACCCTGGCCGAGGACGAGCACGTGCGCGTGGATGTGCTCTACCAGCGTTTCAGCCCCCGGGGCCGGGCCTGGGTCAATCTGCTGGGCACCCTGTTTCTGCTGCTGCCGGTGTGTGCGGCCATTTTCTGGCTATCGCTGGACTATGTGGTCAGTAGCTGGCGCGAGCAGGAAGCCTCCGCCAATGGAGGCCTGCCCTTTGTCTATCTACTGAAATCCCTGCTGCTGATCCTGCCCGCCCTGCTCACCGTGCAGGCCCTGGCGGAGCTGTTGCGCCACGGCCTGACCTTGCTGGGGGCGGCGCCGCCCGCTCCCCAGGACCACCCCGGGGAGGGCCTGTGATGGAATGGGTTCCCCTGATCATGTTTGTGGTGGTGTGCCTGGTGCTGCTCAGCGGTTACCCGGTGGCCTTTGTACTGGGCGGTACCGCCCTGCTGTTCGCCGTCGCCGGCATGGTGACCGGCACGTTCAGTCCGGCGGATCTGACCTTTGTGCCCAACCGGCTGTTCGGCATCATCGACAACACGACCCTGATGGCGGTGCCCCTGTTCGTGTTCATGGGGGTCATGCTGGAGAAATCGCGGGTGGCGGAAAAGCTGCTGGCCAGCATGGGCCAGCTGTTCGGCGGCCTGCCCGGCGGGATGGGTGTGGCTATCATTCTGGTGGGGGCGCTACTGGCCGCCAGCACCGGCATCGTCGGTGCCACCGTGGTGACCATGGGCCTGCTGTCGCTGCCCACCATGCTGCGCCAGGGTTATCAGCCGCAGCTTTCCACCGGGCTGATCTGTGCCACCGGCACCCTGGGGCAGATCATCCCCCCCTCCATTGCCTTGGTGCTGCTGGGCGATGTGCTGGCCAACGCCTATCAGGAAGCCCAGCTCAAGCAGGGGTTGTGGTCACTGGATACGGTGTCGGTAGGCGATCTGTTTGTCGGCGCGCTGATTCCCGGCCTGATTCTGGTTGGGTTGTATCTCTTGTATGTGGTGGCCATCAGCCTGCTGAAACCGGAGTGGGCGCCCGCATTCAAGACCGATGATGGCGAGCCGCGCGGCTGGCGCCCCCTTCTGGGCGGCCTGATTCCGCCGCTGCTGCTGATTGCGGCGGTACTGGGCTCCATTCTCACCGGCAAGGCCACCCCTACCGAAGCCGCCGGCGTGGGCGCCTTCGGCTCGCTGCTGCTGGCTGCCGGCAACCGGCACCTGAACGGGCAAATTCTCGGCCAGGTGGTGCGCGCCACCAGCCGGGTCACCGCCATGGTGTTCATGATCCTGATTGGCGCCAGCCTGTTTTCCCTGGTGTTTCGCGGTTTCGGTGGCGAGGAAGCGGTCCATGCCCTGTTCGAAAGCCTGCCCGGCGGGGTGATCGGCGCCACCCTGCTGGTGATGCTGCTGATCTTCCTGCTCGGCTTTATCCTCGACTTTATCGAGATTACCTTTGTCGTCGTGCCCATCGTCGGCCCGGTACTGCTAGCCATGGGTCTGGACCCGATCTGGCTGGGGGTAATGATCGCCCTGAACTTGCAAACCAGTTTTCTGACCCCACCCTTCGGGTTTGCCCTGTTTTACTTGCGCGGGGTGGCGCCGCCAGAGGTAAAAACCACGCAGATTTACCAGGGCGTGATACCTTTTATCATTATCCAGCTACTGATGCTGGGTATACTGGCGCTGTTCCCGGAACTGGCCACCTGGCTCCCCGATCAACTTTACGGGTAAATGAACTGCGGCGCGGCAGTGTATAGACTGCAATCTAAACCGGCTCAAAATATTACGGATAACAAACATGACCGATAACACCGACGACATGCCCCAGCCCATCGGCACCCTGGCTATTCAGACCATCGCCATGCCGCAGAGCGCCAACTGGAATGGCGATATCTTTGGTGGCTGGCTGGTATCGCAGATGGATCTCGCCGGTGCTGTCACCGCCCGCAAGAAAGCCCGTGGCAGGGTGGCCACCGTAGCGATTGATTCCATGGCCTTCCTGCGCCCGGTGCCGGTGGGCGCCGTGGTCAGCTGCTACACCCAGTTGCAGGATGTGGGCCGAAGCTCCATGCAGATTCTGGTGGAAGTGTGGATCCGCGAAGACACCGGCACCCTGTCCAAGGTGACCGAAGGGCACTTCACCTTCGTGGCCATTGATGACACCGGGCGGACCCGGGCGGTGCCGAGGGACTGACCGAAGCCTGCCGTTTGGTTATCGCGCCGCCGGCGGCGCTCCTACGGTTGGGGTTCGGTTTTCTGTAGGAGCACCGCTTGAGGTGCGAACCGAGCGTAGCGAGGCCTGAGGATTGAGGTTGGCGCTATTCTTTGCGGAAAGGTCTGTTGGGCACTGAGATCCCTGATCGCCCTACGGGCGATTTCCGCGCAAGCGCGGTTCGCACCTCAAGAGGTGCTCCTACAGCGGCTTCGTAGATACGCCTCTTGAGGCGCCTCCGCTCAACCTTTGGCTAACTCACTCCGCACGTTCATATACGACTGCTCAGCCACCGCCATGTACTCCACGGATTCATCGCGGAATGTGCGGTAGGACTCGTACACCTTGCGTGCTTCGCTGTTGTCGGCCACCAGCGCTTCGATCACCTCGTCGCTGGCCTCCTTGAGAGCCTTGAGCACATCATCCGGCAGCCGGCGCAGTTTCACCCCGTGTTTGTTGACCAGCTCCTGCAGTGCCGCGTTGTTCTGGGCAGTATACTCGTCGAGCATGTCCTGGTTTTCCGATTGGGCGGCGTAACGGATGATCGCCTGCAGGTCCGCCGGCAAGCTGTCCCATACCGTCTTGTTGATGGTCAGTTCCAGGGTCGGGCCCGGCTCCTGCCAACCCGGATAATAGTAGTACTCGGCTACCCGGTGCAGGCCAAAGGTCAGGTCGTTGTAGGGGCCGACCCAGTCCGCCGCATCAATGGCGCCGGTCTGCATGGAGGTGAACACCTCGGCACCGGGCAGCTGCACCGGCGTGGCCCCCACCTTGCCCAGCACCTCTCCGGCGAGGCCCGGCATACGCATCTTCAGACCTTTCAGGTCCTCCACGCTGTTGATTTCCTTGTTGAACCAGCCCGCCATCTGGGTGCCGGTGTTGCCACAGGCAAACGGCTTGAGATTGAACTGGGCGTACAGATCGTCCCACAATTTCTGGCCACCACCATGGTGTAACCAGCCATTCATTTCCTGGGCGGTGAGCCCGAAGGGGACGGCGGTAAAGAACGGCGTGGCCGGATGCTTGCCTTTCCAGTAGTAGGCGGCCCCGTGGCCCATCTCGGCGCTGCCCTGGCGCACCGCATCGAACACTTCAAAGGCCGGCACCAGTTCCTTGGCGCCATAGACCTTGATCTTGATACGCCCGGCAGACATTTCTTCCACGCGCTTGGCAAACCGGTTGGCGCCAGCACCCAGGCCGGGATAGTTCTTCGGCCAGGTGGTCACCATTTTCCATTCGTAGGTCTGCTGTTCAGGTTTTTTCTTTTCCGGCTCCGCGCCGGCAGCAGCCTGACCCTCCACGGGCGGGCAGTCTTTCTGTTCGCAGCCAGCTAGTGCCAGGCCACCCAGCCCAAGACCCAGGGCGGAAACAAATTTACGACGATCCAAGGTAGCTCCTCCGATAAAGGGCGGCAGCGCTCTGCCGCTTTCGGGTTATTTTTTTCCACCTGAGGCCTGATGCACGACGCCTCTGGCGTCCTGCGTCAGGTATCCGGCGTTATATCACTTCCAGCCGTGCGTACTGGCTGACCAGCCACTTGGTGCCGGCGCCGTCAAAATTGATCTGCAGCCGGGCGTTGGGGCCCTGGCCTTCGAAGTGCAATACGGTGCCTTCGCCGAATTTCGGGTGCAATACCCGCGCGCCCAGGTTGATGCCATTGGACTCGGTTTCGCGAATCGGCCGAGACGCGCCGCCCACCGGCCGGCTGAAGCCGGCCCGGGCGCGGATTTCTTCCAGAAACTCGGCGGGTATTTCGCGCAGGAAGCGACTGGGCGGGTTATGGTTTTCATTACCGTAGAGGCGACGGCTTTCCGCATGGGTCAGGTACAACTCGCGCATGGCGCGGGTCAGGCCCACGTAGCAGAGGCGCCGCTCTTCGGCCATGCGGCCTGGCTCCTGGCTGGACATCTGGTGGGGGAACAGACCTTCCTCCATGCCACAGATGAATACCGCCGGAAATTCCAGCCCCTTGGCGGAATGCAGGGTCATCATCTGCACCGCGTCCTCGTGGGCGTCGGCCTGGCCCTCGCCGGATTCCAGGGCGGCGTGGTCGAGAAAGGCTGTCAGGCTGTCCAGTTCGGAGTCTTCATCCTCGTCACCGAATTCCCGGGTGGCGGAGACCAGTTCGCGCAGGTTTTCCAGACGTTGCTGGCCCTTTTCGCCCTTTTCCTTGCCGTGGAAATCCACCAGGCCACTGGCTTCGATTACATGTTCGGTGGTTTCCGCCAGCGACAGGCCATCGCATTGCTGCTCCAGCTGCGCCACCAGGTTCAGGAACACCGCCAGGGCATTGGTGGCCCGGGCGGTAAGTAACTGCTCACTGATCAGCGCCTGAGCCGCAGCCCACAGGGACACGCCACGCTGACGTGCCAGCTCGCGCAGGCTTTCCAGGGTCTTGTTGCCGATGCCCCGGGTGGGGGTGTTCACCACCCGTTCGAAGGCGGCATCCGCATCGCGATGGCTGAGCAGGCGCAGGTAGGCCAGGGCGTTCTTGATTTCCGCCCGCTCGAAGAAGCGCTGACCGCCATAAATGCGGTAGGGAATACCGGCCTGCAAAAAGGCTTCTTCCAGCACCCGGGACTGGGCGTTGGAGCGATACAGCACCGCCATTTCCCGCCGCGCGGTGCCTTCCTGAAACAGCTTTTCCACCCGCCCGGCAATAAAACGGGCTTCGTCCACTTCATTGAACCCGGCATAGAGGCGAATCGGATCACCGTCGCTGCCCTCGGTCCACAGTTCCTTGCCAAGCCGGTCGGCATTGTTGCCAATCACGGCATTGGCCGCTTTCAGGATGGTGCCGGTGGAGCGGTAGTTCTGCTCCAGGCGAATGGTGCGGGTATCCGGGAAATCGCGGCTGAACTTGTGGATATTCTCGATCTTGGCGCCGCGCCAGCCGTAGATGGACTGGTCATCATCGCCGACGATGGTGACGGCATTATCGTCGTTGGCCAGCAACCGCAGCCAGGCATACTGGATGCTGTTGGTATCCTGAAACTCGTCCACCAGAATGTGCCGGAAGCGACGCTGATAATGGCCACGCAGGCCATCGTTGTCGCGGAACAGCTCCAGCACCCGCAGCAGCATTTCGTTGAAGTCCACCAGGCCGCTGCGCTCGCAGGCTTCTTCGTAGCCGAAGTAGATCTTCTGCATGGTCTGCACGAACAGATCGCCATTGGCGTCCATGTGCTTGGCACGCAGGCCCTCATCCTTCTGGCCATTGATAAACCAGGTGGCCTGACGGGCCGGCCAGCGCTGCTCGTCCAGCCCCAGTTCCTTGATCACCCGTTTGATCAGCCGGATCTGATCATCCGCATCGATGATCTGGAAGCCCTGGGGCAGGCCCGCTTCCTGCCAGTGGGCGCGCAGCAGGCGATGGGCAATGCCGTGGAAGGTGCCCACCCACATGCCGTCGGCGGACATGTCCAGCAACTGCTCGATGCGCCCGCGCATTTCGGCAGCGGCCTTGTTGGTAAAGGTCACCGCCAGAATACCGAACGGCGAGGCCTGCTCGGTGGCGATCTGCCAGGCAATACGGTGCACCAGCACCCGGGTCTTGCCCGAGCCGGCACCAGCCAGCACCAGTAAATGTCGGTCATCGGCAGCCACCGCGTCGCGCTGGGCCGGGTTCAAGCCATCAATAAGGGAAGTTACGTCATCCATGGCGCGGGAGTTTAGCAGAATGTCCGCTGGCGCGATGCCTGCATACTGAACCCGGTTAGATGAACCCGTGCAGCATGGCAATACGCCACTATCAAGAGTGAGATGGCGGTTTCCCTTGGCATCGCCGATAGGTAAACTGACAAAGAAAAACACTCGGCTAAACGCCAGAGGATAATAATCAAGGTGTCTTCGCAGTCTCCGCAAACCCGAACCGCTCCGCCGTTCAATGGCGTGCTCACTGAACAGTGCCAACTGTTACTCAGTGGCATTGCGGTGCTGATGTTGCTGGAAATAGCCAGTGCCATCACGCTGGTATGGGCCTACTGGAGCACCCCCATTCCCCGGCAGCACCTGCTGATCTGGCTGGGACTGGTGGCTGCCGTTCAGGTCGGCAAGTTGATCGCCCTGCCCTTCTGCCATCGGCGCCTGCGCAACGATCTGGCCACCCCACACTGCCGTCGCATTCTTTCTGCCGTCGCCCTGAGCACCCCACTGATCCTGGGCACCGCCGGTTACCTGTTCAATCCCCTGGATACCCTGTTCGCCAGCGACATGCTGGCCGCCCAGCTCACCATTGCCTGCCTGGGGCTGGGCCTGAGCACCATGGCTCTGGCCGCCTACAGCAGCCACTTTCCCACCGTTTTCCTGTATCTGCTGATGCTGCTCGGCCCCGGCATGCTGCGACTGTCGGAGACCCAGGCCCATGGCCAGCTCTCGCTGATGCTGCTGATGTCCCTGCTGGGACTGTTCTTCCTGTTCGCCGCCCGCCGCATCAACCAGACCGGCCACCAGGCCATGATGCTGCAGGCCAGCAACCGGTCGCTGATCGACTACCTGAACCGGGCCCGCAGCGATGCGGAAGCCCTCAACGAGAAGCTGGCTCAGGAAATCTACGAGCGTAAGGAAGCCCGCCAGCGCCTGCAGGAGACCAACGAGCGACTGGAATCCATGGTGCAGGAGCGCACCCGGGCCCTGGGCGAAACCAACCAGGCCCTGGCAGCCACCGGTGAACGACTGGAACTGGCGCTGGAAGCCAGCAATATCGGCCTGTGGGACTGGATGCTGGATACCGGGCGCAACTACCACACCAACTTCGACCGCCTGCTGGGTTACGACGGCGCCTACTTCAAGAATTTCTTCGGCGACCTGGAAACCCTGGTTCACCCGGAAGATCTGACCCGCATCCGCCGCGCCATGGTGTCCCACTTCAAGGGCCAGGATGACCGTTACCATGCCGTGTATCGGCTCCGCCATGCGGATGGCAGCTGGCGCTGGATCGAGGATGAGGGACGGGTGGTGACCTGGTCTGATCAGGGCCGCGCTCTGCGCATGATCGGCACCCGCCGGGATATCACCGAAGACCGCCAGAGCCAGGAGCAGCTGCGGCTGGCTGCCACCGTCTTCGACAACGCCCCGGAAGGCATCTTCATCCTCGACCACAAGTTCCGCTTCCTGGCAGTGAATGCCCGCTTCGAGCAGATTACCGGCTACAGCGAATCCATGGTGCTGGGCAAGCAGGTGCTGGATCATCAGGAAACCGCCGCCAACCGCGACACCTACAAGATGATTACCGCCGCGTTGCGAGAGAACGGTTTTTGGGAAGGGGAAATCAGCGAGACCCGCCGAAATGGCGAGCCTTTCCCGGAATGGCTGCAGGTCAGTGCGGTTCGCGACGAACACAAAAAGGTGATCCGTTTTGTCGGCATGATGTCCGACCTGACAACCCGCAAGGAAACCGAGCAGCAGCTGCAGTTCCTGTCCAATTACGACCGCCTCACCGGCCTGGCCAACCGCACCCAGTTCCGCGAACACCTGCACAAGTCCCTGACCCTGGCACGACTGAACCGGGAAAAGGTGGCGCTGCTGATGATCGACCTGGACCGCTTCAAACCGATCAACGAATCCCTGGGCCATGAAATCGGTGACCGTCTGCTCAAGGCCGCCGCCGAGCGCATGGCCCAGCACGCCGGGGGCGAAGAAAATCTCGCCCGGGTGGGCGGCGATGAATTCACCCTGCTGCTGGAAAACCACGGCGGCGAAGGGGCCATCAGCCAGCATTGCCAGAAGCTGATCAATGCCATGAAGAAGCCCTTCATGATTGACGGCCACGAACTGCTGCTCGGCGCCAGCGTTGGCATCAGCGTGTTCCCGGACACCGCCAAGGAAGCCCAGAGCATGATCAATCAGGCCGACATGGCGGTGTATCAGGCCAAGCGCAGCGGCGGCAACAACTTCCAGTTTTACCGCAGCAACATGCGCGTGGCCTCGGTGGAACAGCTGGCCCTGGAAACCAGCCTGCGCAAGGCCATATTCAAGAACGAGTTCGTGGTCTACTACCAGCCGAAGATGGACCTGGCCAGCAACCGCATTACCTCCGTGGAAGCCCTGGTACGCTGGCAACACCCGACCATGGGCCTGCTGCCGCCAGCGGATTTCATTCCCCTGGCCGAGGAAACCGGGCTGATCTCCGCCATCGGCGAACTGGTGCTGGAGCGCTCGTGCCGCCAGGCTCACCAGTGGTACAAACAGGGGCTGGGCAATATCTGCGTGTCGGTGAACCTGTCCGCCCACCAGTTCCGCAAGGGCAATGTGGCCGAGATCGTCGACCGGGTGCTGGAAAGCACCGAGCTACCGGCTCACCTGCTGGAACTGGAGCTCACCGAAAGCCTGATCATGGAAGACATGGAGCAGAACATCGAACTGCTCCAGCAACTGCGTACCCGCGGCATCGAACTGGCCCTGGACGACTTCGGCACCGGCTATTCCTCACTGAGCTACCTGAAGCGCTTCCCGGTGGACACCCTGAAGATCGATCGTTCCTTCATCATGGATCTGGACAAGAGCCCGGACGACGCCGCCATCACCCGCGCCATCATCGACATGGCCCACAGCCTGCAAATGAACGTGGTCGCTGAAGGCGTGGAAACCGAAGCCCACCTGAGCATCCTGCGCGACATGCACTGCGACATCATCCAGGGCTTCCTGATCAGCCGCCCGGTGCCGGAGAAGGAGCTGGTGGAGTTGTTGCATACTCAGGCGTATCGGAAAGCAATTGATAATTGAGAATGGATAATTGATAGCGCGCGCATAAGCATCTCAACGATCTGAAACAAATGAGGCCGCGCCCATAGTCTGGGCGCGGCCTCATTCGTTTGCAGAACCCAACTAGCGCTGTCCCGCGAGTTATCAATTATCCATTCTCAATTATCAATTAAGCAGAGCCAGCGTCTCCTCCCGCTGAAAATACCCCTCCAAATGCCTACGCAACCACGCCTCCAGCAGGCCTTCGGCGCGCAATTTTTCCATTACCGGGGGCAGGAAGCGGCGGGCGTCGTCGAGCATCAGTTCTCGGGTGACGCCCAGTTCGTCGAGCAGCTCCATCAGGGTGGTGTCGCCGTACTTGTCGAAGAAGGCGTTGACCCCGGAATCCAGCATGGCAATGAAGTAGTCGGTATGGCGCAGATCGCGCCAGTACTCAAAACCGATCACGAACAGCTCCTGAATATCCTCGCTGCTGATCAGTTCGCGCAACTCCGCAACCGGACGCTGGGAGAATTCCTGCCAGGCCACCAGCACCAGCTCGCGCAGTTCGTCCAGGTTTTCATCCCGGTACAGCCAGGGGTCACTGAGCAGTTGTTCCGTGCGCTTGAGCAACCATTCCTGCAAACGCACTTCCAGGCTGCCCAGCCAACGGGCCGGCAGGCGCTTGCGCAACTGCTCGTGCAGCGCCGGCGGCAAGCCCTGGTGCAGCAGGGTTTTCAGCCCCAGCTGGGCGCCACCGGCCAGCAACGCCAGTAGCACCGGGTTGCGGCCCAGCCAGGCCATGCTCTGGCGAGACAGGGGAATCTCCAGCACCTTGTCGAGCAGGGCCATGACCACATCCTCGTCCACCACATCGCCGATGAGGCGGTCGCTCTGGATACCGTGGTCGTAGAACTGCTCCACCATGTCACCGACCAGCTCGGGAATGGCGCCGCTGATGTCCATTTCTGCCGCATATTTCTGGGCAGTAATGCGGATCTGCTCGACGCTGACCCAATCGTTCAGAGTATAGCGGGTGGCCACATCCAGAGCGTAATCCAGCTCCTGCTCGATCAGCCCGTCCAGCTGGCCCGGCGACAGTTTGGCCAGCAGGTGGTCAATCAGGCCATCCAGTAAACGATTGGCAACTTCCTGTTTATCATGAGCCATTTTTTTCATTTCCCGGTGGAAAAAACTTGCTGTGTGACACAGCAATTGTATCATCGAATGATGTAACAGTTACGGAGGTACGCACCATGGCGATCTCGATTCTTCCCATCCGCCGCAATCTGAAATTCAACCTGAACCCGGCCAAAGCCCTGACCTGGCACCGGGACGGCCTGAATGTCAGCCAGTTCATGAACACCATGAGCCTGTTTTTTCCGGTGGGGGAACGCTTTTTCATCGACAGCGTACGCAATTACCGTGACCAGATCACGGATCCCGAGCTGAAAAAGGCGGTCACTGCCTTTATCGGCCAGGAAGCCATGCATGGTCGTGAGCACGAAGAGTACAACGATTTCGTTGCCCGGGCAGGTATTCCCCTGCACGCCCAGGAAGCCTTTGTGGCCCGCCTGTTGAAAGCCGTGCAGGACTATTCCCCGCAATCCTTCCAGTTAGCTGCCACCGTGGCCCTGGAACACCTGACCGCCATTCTCGGTGGCGGCCTGCTGGATCTGCCAGAAATCATGGAAGGGGCCGACGAGGGCTACAAGGCCATCTGGAACTGGCACGCCCTGGAAGAAACCGAGCACAAGGCGGTGGCCTTCGATGTCTACCAGGTGGCCGTCGGTGACGACAGCAACCTGGGCGCCTATGCCCTGCGCAGCGGCACCCTAGTGGCCGCCACCGGTATCTTCTTTGCCCTGATGATTCCCTTCTACGTGCACAACGTGCGCATCAAGGGCGGCCTGACCGATCTGAAAGGCTGGCGCGCCGTGGCCAGGAATACCTGGGGCAAGAAAGGGATTTTCCGCAATATTACCAAGCCCTGGTTCGACTGGTTCAAACCCGGTTTCCACCCCTGGGACCACGACAACAGCGAGCAGCTGAAGAACTTTGAAGCCTTGCTGGGCGACCTCCTCAAGGAGGAGGCCGCCTAACAATTTCCATCACCGAGCTCTCCCTTTTCCGGTGACTCCAGGGTCGGCATTTATGCCGGCCCTTTTTTTGAGTTGCGAGTCCCACCGCTTTGCAAACGTAGGGTGCTACTGAGCCTAAGGCGAACTGCACCGATCCGGCGTTTGATGGTGCAGTTCGCCTTAGGCTCAGTAGCACCCTACGAAATCAATGGCGGCGGTCAGGTATTCAAAGACACCATCACCAAAAAGGGCACAGAGTTCACAGAGAAAAGTCTTTTCCTCCGTGAACTCTGCGCCCTCTGTGGTGAAAAATTGATGTTCAACAACGCCTGCCGTGGCAGGCGCCAGTCTTACCCGTCGTTGCCATCCTGCGTGGACACCACCCGCTGGTCGGCCAGGCGGATGTTGCCCGCCGGGGCCTTGCCGTCCCGGTCTTCGCCGAAGTACAGGGTGGTATGGGGGAACGGAATTTCGATGCCGGCCTTGTCGAAGTAGATCTTCACCAGACGATTGAAGGCACGACCCACGGCCCACTGGTTACCCGGCGTGGTCTTGATCACCACCCGGATATTCACCGAGCTGTCCGCCAGCGCGGTAACCCCGGCAACCGTCATCGGCGCCAGAATATTGTCCTTGTGGGCCCCTTCCTTGAGCTCTTCGAAAGCAGCTTCCAGCTGAACGATGGCATCATCGATGCTCTCCCGATAGGCAATGCCGTATTCGCCCACATGGTTACCGAATTCGCGAGTGAAGTTGGACACCGCATCCACCGAGGAGAACGGCACGATGTGGTAGGTGCCGTACAGATCCCGCAGGGCCACCGAGCGGATCCCCACCCGGTCCACGGTACCGGAATTGCCACCCACGCTGACGAAATCGCCGGTGTTCATGGCATTCTCCAGCTGAATGAAGATCCCGGTGATCACGTCCTGCACCAGCTTCTGGGCACCAAAACCAATGGCCAGACCCAGCACACCGGCGCCGGCAATCAGCGGGCCGATCTCGATACCGATCTCGGACAACACGATCATCGTCGTCATGATGATGATGGTAATGGCCATGGTGGTATGGAACAGTCCCAGCAGGGTCTCTCCGCGGGCCGCCTCAGCTGGCGTGCTGTCTTCGCGCGGGCTGAACTTATGCTCCACCAGGCTTGCCAGCACCACCCACACCAGGGCCGCCAGCGCCAGAATAATCAGGATATCGATCAGAGCGGAAACCGTCTGCGCCCCCGCCGTGGTGGCATACCAACCGGCCAGGTCATAGAGCTCCCAGGCATCCAGCGACAGCACCACCACCAGGATCAGGATCAGCGCGCGGATCACTTTCAGCCCGCTGGGCACATAGGTGTTCACCCGGGCCTGCAGGCGCGGCATGCTGGCATTGAGACGGTCGGAGAGCTGGATTTCCTTGCCGATCAGCTGTCCCAGCGCCACCGACACCAGCAGCCCGACACCCACATAAATCAGGGTCTCCAGCGTCGCCATAGCCACATAGGGCAACGCGGTTTCCGGATGCAGCACGGTGACCGCAAACACCAGCAGGGCATAGGCCAGAGCCAACCAGTGCCAAATGCGCGCCAGCAATAGCAGTGCCAGACGCATGGGGCCGTAACTGGCATTGGCACGCTCGGTCAGTGCGTCGCGCAGCACCTGCCGCTTGCGGACAATCACTACGGCGGCATAGGCCAGCGCCACCAGCATGATCAGGGTGCCGGCGCCACTGCCCACAGCTTGGGACACATTGAAGTTCAGCACCGGTACCAACACCAGCATGCCGTAGCCGATCAATCCCGCTTCCCGGGCCAGAAACCGGTTGCAGTAGCGCGCCTGCTCCGCCGCCACCGGCAGCATCCGCAGGCCCTCATATTGGGAGGAAAAGAACATGCGCAGACCGGCTTTGGCCAGTTCCACGATCAGGAAGGCATTCAGGAACAGGGCCAGCCGGGTCGCATCTGCTCCCAGCTGTTCCGTCAGCAGCGGCGCCACAAAGGTACCGGCCAGGTAGGCCAGCGCCACCACAATGACATCCAGTAGCGCGGCAACCGCCACACCGACTGTGGTGCGCAGAATCGCCAGCTTTTCCGAGCCGCCTCGGGCCCAGTTGCTGAGCCGGCCAAAGGCGGAACCCGCCAGCATTCGCAGCGCCCAGAACACGACAAAAGTGATCACCACCAGAATGGCCAGATTCAACAGCGCAGCGGTGACCGCTTTCATATTCACCGAGGTGGTGGCAGCCGCTTCTACAGCACTGTCATCACTGGCGAACCAGCCGGTAACCAGACCGCTCAATGCCGCAAACTGGCGACCCATGTCACCGGCCAAGCTGCCAGTGGCCGCCGCCATGCGGCGGGCCAGGGATACCTGCTCGGCGGTTTGACCGCTGGGGGATTGGGCGGCGATTTCGCTGGCCGGAACCTCACCCTGAAGCCCCAGCGGGGCAGGATTGGCAGCAGCCTGAAGACCGCGCAGCTGATCAATCAACTGCTGGCGGGTGGCATCATTCTCCAGCAGCGTGGCCAGCTCAGCATAGTCCTGGCCCGAGGGAGGCGCCTCCTGGGCAGGCAACGCCGTCGTCAGCATCACTAACAACAGGGAAAGCAGGGCTGTCAGGCCCCGTAAAGACTGGGCTTGATGGCGCACACTCATCTCCTTAGTGCCGGCTTTTGCCGGGTCAACCGCTATGTTTGAAGCTTATTCAGACGCATACCTTAACAAGTGAGCACCGGAAATTTGTGAAGATCACGCGAACGCTCTGTACCCGAATTGTCACGCCGCATTGACCCTGGGGAGGCATCACCGGCAAAGGAATGCCAATCGCAGCGGTTGACCGTGACATTGTCCACTGTAATTATCGGAACCCATTCCATAACAACATGGCGGAGGCGTTCATGAGCGCATTCTGGACCCCGGCTTCCCAGGCTCTGACCCCCTATCTCCACAACCGGGAACAGGCCGACAAATGCCTGCAGATTATCGCCGCGTCCCTGCAACCGGGGATGAGCGAACAGGATTGCGAGCTGCTGATCCGCGACTGGCTGCGAGCCCATCAACTGTTTGATCCGGCCCGCCCGCCCAGGGTGCGTTTTGCCGGCCAGCCGCCACGCCGTCGCTTTGGCCTGAACAGACCGGGAAAGCGCCGCTACCGGATCGGTATGAGCTATATACTGCGTTGCGATGCGGTGCAGAACGGCTATGTCGCCAAGGCCAGCCTCAGTGGTCCGGCCTCCGTGCTGGCACCATTGCACGCGCAGCTGTGTGACATTCGCGAACAACTGCCGCGGACTCTCCAGCAGGGCGAAACGCCGCAACAGTTGGCCAGCCATTTCCCCGGCCTGCGCCAGCATTACCGGCTGGTGCCGCTCACCGGCACCCTGCCGGAGGGCAATCGCATCGACGAAGCGCCGCTGATCCCGGGACTGTGGCAGTGGCAACTGACCCTGAGCGATGGCCAACACAGTGTCGCCAGCAGTGAATTTCTGCTGATGGACGACCAGGGCCCGCGCTGGCTGACCGCCACCCCGGCTCACCTGCTCGACAACAGCCATAACGACAATCAAGAGGAAGCAGCCTGATGGTGCAGTGGTGCGATACAACCGTAAGCCGTGATGGCGTAGATCTGGCCGTACGCACCTGGAGTGCGGACAAGAGCCCTACAGTGATACTGGTGCACGGCTACCCGGACGCCAATCACGTCTGGGAAAAAGTCGCCGAGCGACTGAGCCGGGATTTCAAAGTGGTCGCCTATGACGTACGCGGCGCCGGCAATTCTTCCGTGCCACAAGGTCGTGCCGCCTACAAGTTACGGGAACTGCGCGACGATCTGCATGCCGTCATGGACGCGGTCAGCCCCGATGAGAAGGTCCAGCTGGTGGGCCACGACTGGGGCTCCATCCAGACCTGGGAATCGGTCACCGACCCGGGTGCCGAAAACCGTATCGCCTCCTACACCACCCTGTCCGGCCCCTGCCTGGACCACGTGGGCCAGTGGATGAAAGCCCGGCTGCGCGAACAGAAAATTGGCGCCGTGCTCAACCAGCTGTCCCACTCCTGGTACATCGGCGCGTTTCAATTACCGGTACTGGCCCCGGCCCTGTGGAAAGCCGGCCTGGCCAAGGCCTGGCCGAAAGTCCTGCGCCGTACCGAAAACCTGGACAGTGAGCCCAGCGCCACCCAGTTACAGGACGGCACCCACGGCATCGAATTGTACCGGGCCAACATGTTGCCCTGTCTGCTCAAGCCACGCGAGCGGCACACCAAAGTGCCGGTGCAGCTGATTGTCGCCCGCCAGGACAACTATGTGCGACCGGCCATGCTGGAAGACCTGTCCCAGTGGACCGATCGGTTGTGGCGCCGGGAACTGGATTGCGGTCACTGGGGCCCACTACTGCAACACCCGGACGTAACCGCCGACTGGATTCGCGAATTTATTCAGCACATCGACGGGGCCCCCGCTTCCGGTCCTCTGCAACGCAGTGAAGTCACTACCAGCCAGATAAAAGGCCCGGACAGCGGCAAGCGCGTGGTGATTACCGGCGCCGGCTCCGGCATCGGCCGGGAAACCGCCCTGGCCTTCGCCCGCCGTGGCGCCCTGGTGGTCTGCACCGATATCAACACCGAGGCCGCTGCCGCCACCGCCCGCATCATCGCCGCCGAAGGCGGCGAGGCCCTCAGCCGCAAGTGCGACGTGAGCAGCACCCGCTCCATGGAAGCCCTGGCCGCCTGGGTGGAAAAGGAACTGGGCGCCCCTGACATCGTGGTCAATAATGCCGGCATCGGACTGTCCGGTTCGCTGCTGGACACCAGCGTGAAGGATTGGCAACAGGTGCTGGGCGTGAACCTGTGGGGCGTCATTCATGGCTGCCGCCTGTTCGCTCGCCAGATGATCGATCAGGGCCGCGCCGGACATATCGTCAACGTGGCCTCTGCCGCCGCCTTCATGCCCTCGCGCATGCTGCCCGCATATGCCACCAGCAAGAGCGCGGTGCTGATGTTCAGCGAATGCCTGCGCGCCGAACTGGGCGACCATGGCATCGGCGTCAGCGCCATCTGCCCGGGCATCATCGATACCCCCATTACTCGCAACACCCGTTTTGTGGGCGTCGACAACGAGGAACAGGAACGGCGCCGCCAGCACGCCCACACGTTCTATCAACGCCGTGCCTTTACCCCGGACCGGGTGGCCCAGGCCATCGTCGAGGCCGTGGAGAAAAACCGCGCGGTGGTACCGGTAAGCCCGGAAGCGCGTGGCATGCAATGGCTGGGACGCTTTACCCCCTCCCTGGCCCGCAATCTGGCCCAGGTGGAAATTACCCCCTGAGCCAGATGGTTCTTGTGGGAAGCGATGCCAGGCATCGCTTCCCACACACGCCAAGCTCTGTTGCTGGCGATCATCCTTCGGCCAACGACGTTTCGCTTGCAGGCAAGCTCCTGCCTCTGCATTACTACCTCTTCGCAAGTGACGACCGTCACGTTTATGTCCTAAATCACCAACTCACAACCACTGCGAGCTGTGGCGCCTGTGCAAAAAGCGGGCTATCATCGCGGGCATGAAAACCAGTGACCGCAATCCCGCCGCTATCCTGCGCAGCCTGAAGAAATATACTCAGCCTGTGACAGGCGCGCTTCAGGCCGAAGCCGGCAACCACAAGGAATTTACCATCGACGAACTGGCCCGCGAGGCCGGCTCCACGGTGCGTAACGTGCGTGCCTACCAGGACCGGGGCATTCTGCCGCCGCCGGAGAAACGCGGTCGTACCGGTATCTATACCGATGTGCATCTGGCACGCCTGAAAATCATCGGCGCCCTGCTGGAACGTGGCTACACCCTCAATAATATCCGTGACCTGCTCAGCGCCTGGGAACAGGGCCGCGAACTGAACGATGTACTCGGCCTGGAAGTGGCAGTGACCTCCTGGCAGAACCCCAGTGTGCCGTCTTACCTGGACTACCAGGAACTGCTGGATGACTTCGGCGAAGACATCACCCCGGAAGTGATGACCAAGGCGGTGAAGCTGGGCTACATCATTCCCGAAGGCATGCGCCTGCGCATTCCCTACCCGCGCATCTACAACGCGGGCAAGGAACTCAGCGAGGCCGGCGTGCCACTGGATGCGGTACTCACCCATGTCGGCCTGGTTCGCGAAGAAGTGGACAAGCTGGCAGAGCGCTTTATCGGCATGATCATCCATCACCTGGTGGACGAGAAGTACGGTGACGAAGCCCTGCCGGAAGGCGAAGACGTGCCCAAGCTGGCCGACTTCATCACCCGCATCCGCCCACTGGCCGACGCGGTAGTCAGCGACGAACTGGGCCGGGTACTGGAAAAAAGCATCAACAAGATTCTCGTCGACCGCCTCGCCAACGTGCTGGCGCATATCGAAAAGAATATCTGAAAAGCAGCTGCAAGCCACAAGCTTCGAGCTACAAGGCGCGAGACAGATTTTCCTGTTCTGCGCCTCAGTGCCCGCGCAATTACCTGGGTGCGCGGGAACGGCCTTTCAAAACCCCCGGCCTGATCCGCGTTGAAGCTTGTGGCTTGTAGCTCATTCCCGGAATCGCGGGCACATCCTGTCCGTACCTGACACCCTCCCCCGCGACTCATAGCTCATAGCTAGTAGCTATATTTTGCGTTTGGTAGGCTTTTCTTGCTGTTTTGTTGCCGGGGCTCCTTTCATACTCGCGGGAATGCCAATCTTGGGACGTTAGTGCGAACAGTGTTCGCCGACCAAAACAATAATGTCCCCGAGGAGAGCATCATGAAACCCGGCCTGTTACTCAGTGCCTTGCTGAGCGCCAGCCTGCTTGCCGCCTGTGGCGGCGGAGGCTCCAGCAACCCGGCACCCGTCAGCAACACCCCCACACCCAGCAACCCGCCGACGCCGGAAACGCCCACTGGCCCGGAACCGCGCCCATCCAATGTCACCGCTCCCTTTGCGGATTACGGCACGGTACTGAACATCCTGCCCCCGGGTCAGGATGACATCGGCGGCGTTGCCAATCTGAGCGCAGACATTCCCGGTCTCGGGGATCTGCTCAGCACCCTGTTCGACGACCTGGTGGCAGAAACCGGTCTGGTGCCGGCCCTCAGCAAGGAACCCCACTTCGACGATCAGCTGGGTCTCTACGATGCCCTGGTACGCAGCGAACCCGGGTTGACTGATGACCAGCTCGGCGACTACTTCAAAGCGGCCCCACTACTGGCTCCGGAAGCAGGTAACTGGGAAAGCGAGCAGACCCTGGATGCCGCCGGCTATCAGGTGGATATCAAACGCGACAACTTCGGGGTGCCGCACATTTTCGGCGAGTCCCGCCGCGATGCCCTGTTCGGGGTCGGTTATGTGACCGCCGCCGACCGCCTGTTCCTGCTTGATGTGCTGCGCCGCGCCGGCCGTGGCGAGCTGTCTCGTTTTCTGGGACCGGCGGACTTCTCCTTCGATGAGGACATCGCCGTCAATGCGCCCTACCGGGAAGAGGATCGCACCACCATGATCGCCAATACCATCGCCCGCTTCGGCGATGATGGCGCCCAGGTGTTCGATGATGCCACCAACTATGTGGCCGGCCTCAACC
>Ga0315336_1001381_pt1 | contig 48095 bp, 38 predicted proteins | sample ASW5metaG_FD_204512 | JGI IMG/M metagenome (GOLD analysis project Ga0315336, IMG submission 204512) | Ammonia-oxidizing marine archaeal communities from Monterey Bay, California, United States - ASW #5 | ecosystem: Environmental > Aquatic > Marine > Intertidal zone | place: USA: California...
AAGTTCTCACCTTTTGTCCCAACATATTGTAGATGGTTAAGGTAACATCACTTACCTCTGGTAGGTCAAAGCGGAGTGCGGTGGTAGGGTTAAATGGGTTAGGGTAGTTCTCATGTAAGGCAAACTCTACTGGCACTCCTTCACCTTCAGTTGAGAGGTATTCATAACGATTAACGAACACTACTCTGTCATCCCCTGAAACTTTTACGGTATCAATCCCATCGGTAGCACTTACGCTAAACTTAAGCGTGGCTCTTGATAGCATTGCAAAATTAGGGTACCAAATATCGATGATATTTTGATAGTAAATCGTCAAAGATGTATCTGCTGTTTCATAAAACAAATCCGCTGGTAACTGCCCCACACCTACGGATATAAGGTAATCGATTGTGTCGATATCCACGTCTTTACTCTCGAACCATTTCAGTTCGTAAGTATCCGTAAGGTTTGTTTTGGAAATATTAATAGTATCTAAAGCGCTACTCACCCAGTCAAAATTAACTGGCGCAATATTGTTCCACGCAACAACTGTATCTTTATTAACTAAAGAAGTTTCTTTATGCCAACCAGGTTCTAATTGCCTTAAGCCATCAGGATTTGGTTCCGATTTGAACCGCTCTAAATCTTCTTTGATTCTATAATCTGGTATTGTTTTAAAATAATGATACCAGTACTGACTTTCTCCGGTATCTCCTGCAACTAAAGTTGTATCAAGCCCTACAGTTGCTTCCCAATGATCGTCTGATAACTTCCGCATACTTACAGTATCTCTACCATTGCAGCCCGTACATTCATGGTTTTCTGCACCCGATTTCCAGAATCCAAGTGAGATATCAGTATCCGGAAGCGAATGAGTTGGCAACTCTACATTAAAGGTGATTGCTTTGATACCATTATTATTATAAGTAGATACGCCATCTACGTCTACTCCACAAATGTAAGCAAAGGTTACGCCCGCATCGATATTCCCATTTGCAGAAGTCCAGTTAGCAGTGGCATAGGCAGGGTCTAAAGTCTCGATGCAGGTAAGACTTGGATTAGTTTCAATTTGAAATAACTTCAATGAATCCGTAACTCCATTTCTCATATTCAGTGAGGTCAAAGAATTATTCACACAGAATAGTCCGAATAATTCTGTGTTTCTACTCATATCCAGACTCGTTAATTTATTGTCATGGCAATATAGCCATCGTAAGCCTGTATTCTTAGTTACATCCAAACTCGTTAATTGATTATCAGCGCAGGTTAAATTTCTTAAAGCAGTATTATTACTCACATCCAGAGTGGTCAATTGATTAGAATTGCAGTCTAGGGTGGTTAAAGCTGTATTCTTGCTTACATCCAGGCTGGTCAATTGATTGTCATCTAAGTTCAATACTTCTAAAGCTGTATTGTTACTCACATCCAGGCTTGTTAATTGATTAACAGCGCAGGACAGGTCGATTAAGACTGTAAAAGCTTCTATCCCCGTTAAATCGCTTATTTCTTTACTACTCACATCTAAAGTGGTTACACCGCTGATATTTGCGGTCAGAACAGAATCATCCAGAGTCGTGTCATACCCCAGGTCAATCAGAGCCTGCTCAAATTTGTCATCGGGGACGTAGGTGTTCTGGGCAAATACGAATGATGATGTTAATAAGACAACGAAAAGAATAGCGACTTTCTTCATGATGGACTCCTTATTTTAAGATACAGTTAAAATTACACAGAATTAACCAATAATCTGGGTATGTCTTTTATAAAAAAATAAGCCCCTGTGAGGAGGATTTATTGCTTTAGTTATAACATAGTTTAATAATTAAAAACACCATTCCCATGTTTCACACTTGTAGCATGGCTATTCAATTCCTGGAAAACACCCATGAAACTGTAGGGGATTTTATAATATTTGACAAAGGTACGAATACGACTTTCTTTCTTAAAAAATGCCTGGAAATTGATGCCCATGGTTAACCCCACAACCCGCTGCTTATTTGTCTCCAATTCACCGCTATATCCCCTGGAATAATAACTTAGCCCCACTTGTAAATAATCCGTTGGCAATGGTTTTTGTTGTCCAAGCATTTTTCTCATTCCAATTCCATTCACTTCCAGAGTCACCATTTGCCCTGCATAATCTGTGGTAAAATCTCTTTTTATATTATCCCGAAAATCGCTGGAGGGAATATAGGACCAATCCAGATGAATGGTCTCATCCAGAGCGGGATGGAGATATAAATATGCGCCCAATCCACTTCCCAATAGATTAAAGAGGATATCTTCTGTGGATGCATTATAATCTGTATAACCGTCTAATAGCTCTATAACCACACCATTGAAAGCTGGAATCGTAAACCCCCAGAAGGCAGAGGCTTTTTTTGAAAACCCATTGCGCTCATAATTATGAATTAAAGCCCGGGTTAATAAACTCCATGTATATGCATGCCCTAATTTATCCGCTCCTCCATTATAAGAATTCTTCCCAAACCATCCTTCATTTTCCACAGCAAACTCTCCGGTCCACCGCTCAGAATAATTCCAGAAAATGGCCCCGCCAACAATAATGGCGCCTTGAATCGCCAGGGAATAATAGTGAGCCCTCGGGTCCGGCTGATATAGATTATTGTTCACTTCTTTATCAATTAGCGAAGATGTTTGGCTGTATAAAAAGCCAATACAGGAAAAACATAATCCTATTTTTATGATTTTATTTTTAATGATAATTCATTCTTAATATAAATTGAATCGAAAATTACAACGAATCTGGACAAATCAAAAATTGTCCTCTTGAGGATGATTACTGTAATAATTGATCGACTAATCTGGGGACCCCAACGCCAGCGGTTTCTTTTATTATTTCAAATTGATAATGATTATCATCCCCAAACCCTTTTGGATCAATGTAATATTTTTGGGAAGATGAGGTGGCATAATTCAATAATCCCGCCGCCGGGTAAACGGCCAGAGAAGTCCCGATAACGATTAAACGATCAGCCATTTCTACAATGGGAATTGCTTTTTCGATCATTGGAACGGGCTCTCCAAACCACACGATATGGGGTCGGAGTTGAGAACCCTTTTCGCAGGACTCGCCCATTTTCATTTCCCAATGATCCAGATCGTAGATTACACTGGGGTCAACCGTACTCCTTACTTTATTAATTTCACCATGGAGATGAATCACCTGTGTGGATCCACCCCTTTCATGGAGGTCATCGATATTCTGGGTGATGATATGGACATCATATTTTTCCTCAAGTTTTCCCAAGGCAACATGTGCTTTATTTGGTTTCGCATCCCGAACTTGTTTTCGACGTTCATTATAAAACTTGAGAACCATCTCTGGATCTCGTTCCCAAGCCTCCGGTGTTGCCACATCATAAACATTATGATTTTCCCATAATCCATCGCTGTCCCGAAATGTTTTGAGACCACTTTCAGCACTCATGCCTGCCCCGGTAAGTACTACAATCTTTTTCATATCATTAATCTAATTCTTTTATGAGATAAGTGCTTCAAGATTCCATATGACTTGCATTATATTGGACTATCAAATGAAAGTAAAACTATGGCATGGATTGATATAATAGATGAAAATAATGCAGAAGGATCCCTAAAAGATCAGTATGAAAAATTAACCGAACCGTGGGGTGGGGTGGATAATATTCTCAAAATTCACAGCCTCAACCCCGAGTCTCTTGCTGCCCATGTGCAGCTCTATAAAACAATTATGTTTGGAAAATCCCCAATCCGGCGGACCGATCGTGAAATGATCGCCGTTGTTGTATCAGCCATTAACCAGTGTCATTACTGAATTACACATCATGGGGAGGGGCTCCTCAAACTAACAAAAAATGAAGCACTGGTTAACCAACTGAAGTCCGACTATACATTGGCGGATATTTCACCGGCCCAAATGGAGATGCTCAACTATGCGGTAAAACTTACCGAGCGGCCGGCCGATATGATTGCCGGAGATGTGGAGCGCCTCAGGAATTCAGGATACAAAGATCGTGCTATTTTGGACATCAACCAGATTGTTGCCTATTTTGCATATGTAAACCGACTAGCGGATGGTCTTGGTGTAAATCTGGAAGATTTTTGGTTTAAGAAATAAACCATGTCTGATCAACCTCGATTAAAACGTGTCCTGTCCCTCATGGATGCCACCATGATTAATGCAGGTGGTATAATAGGGTCCGGTATTTTTATGGTGCCCGCAACGGTCGCTCTTTACACAGCTTCATCTTCTCTCTTTTTCATGGTATGGATTTTGGGCGGTGTTGTGAGTCTCTTCGGTGCATTATCTGTAGCAGAGCTTGGCGCCGCCATGCCCAAAGCCGGCGGTCAATACGTTTTCCTTAATGAAGCTTATGGCCCAGTTTGGGGATACCTCTATGGCTGGTCCGCAGTGGTTGTGATTAATACCGCATCCATGGCTGCGGTGGGCGTTGCTTTTGCGGAATACCTTAAATTTTTCTATACCATTTCAGATTTGGCTGTTAAAGAGATTGCCATTTTTTCCATCATCCTACTTACAATAATCAATATTGTTGACGTGAAATCCGGGGCACGGTTCCAAAACGTATTCACATTTGCAAAATTAGGGGCTATCCTTGGTGTTATTTTATTGGGATTATTTCTTGAAGGTGGTTCAACCCAAAACTTCTCCCCCCTATTCACGGATAGACCCCCCCTATCGCTGATTGGTCCCCTGGGGTTGGCTATGGTGGCCGTCCTTTGGACATTTGACGGATGGATATTTGTCACCTATGTTGCGGGCGAAGTCAAAAATCCTAAACGGAATATTCCACTGTCGCTTATTTTCTGTATGGTCATCGTTGTGACCGTTTACATCGCATTGAACACCGTTTTGGTTTATGTACTCGGATTTGATCAAATGATCGGTTCTGAATTGGTCATGGCTGATGCAGCATCAAAATTTATTGGAGGAAATGGCGCGGCCATTGTTACAATCATTATACTAATTTCACTCATTGGGGCTAACAATGGATTTATACTCACCAGTGCCCGAATAAATTATGCCATGGCAAGAGATAATAGATTTTTTAAACAGGCAGCAATTATCCACCCTAAATTTCAATCTCCGGCCAATGCGCTGATTATTCAATGTATTTGGGCGTGTATCCTAACCTTTAGTGGCACCTTCAATCAATTGATAACCTATATCATTTTCGCTTCTTGGATATTTTATGGAATGTCCGCAGGAGCAGTGATTATTCTCCGAAAGAAAAAACCAGACATGGAACGGCCTTACCAAATACCATTCTATCCGTGGATACCAATTATTTTCATTTTATTCGCCATTTTTCTAACGGTCAATACCATTTTAGAAGCGCCTAGAGATGCGGCCATAGGCGCCGGATTAATATTGGCCGGATTGCCCCTCTATTATTATTGGAAAAAGAATGATTAACATAAAACATCAAATCGATCCGGCAGTTAATGCTGTCCGGGGGGAAATTGTTTCATTTATTCAATCTTTGGTTCAATCTCCCAGTTTAGCTAATGATGAAGGTCCGGTTCAAAAATTAATTAGCGAAAAACTTGATACTCTCGGCCTCTCACCAGAAAAAGTCCCGATCCGATTTGATGAATTAAAAAACCACCCGGCTTTCAACGACGATGGATATTCCCCCGATTCTCGACATAATGTTGTTGGGTATTGGAAAAATGGTAGCGGTGGAAAATCCATCATTCTCAATGGTCATGTAGATGTGGTGCCCACTGGACCTTTGGAACTATGGGATGAATCGCCCTGGTCTGGTTCAGTTAAAAGAGATCGAATTTATGGCAGAGGTTCCTGCGATATGAAAGCGGGACTTACTTCTGCCATTTTCGCTGTCCAGATTCTTCAGAGTATTGGATTTGAACCTAAGGGAAATGTGATGATTCAAAGTGTTGTTGGAGAAGAATCCGGCGGTTGCGGAACACTTACAAATATAGTCAATGGATATACCGCTGATGCCGCAATCATTCTGGAGCCCACAGCATTAAATGTATGCCCCATCCAATCTGGCGCGCTCACATTTCGATTAAAAGTTCAGGGGAAAGCCACCCATGCGGCTATGCGTTGGGATGGAGTCAGTGCCATTGAAAAATTCCATTTAATTCATCGGTCTATATTGGAATTTGAAAAAGAACGCCATCAATCATTCGATATAAAATATTATGAATCCAAAGATCGTGTGGCACCCATCAATATTGGAACCATTAAAGGCGGAGAATGGCATTCTACCGTACCTGAAACTGTTGTTGCAGAAGGACGTTTGGGCGTTTTTCCAGGTGAGTCAGCGCAAGACGCACGAGATACATTCGAGACCCACCTTCAAACTATTTCAGAAACGGACGATTGGCTGAAAGATAATATTCCCACAGTTGAATGGTTTGAAGGCCAATTTGAATCGGGGAAAACAGAAACTAATCATTCACTTATTCAATCACTTTCAGATTGTTATCATCAAACAACCGGAGATGCACCTATAATTGAGGGTGTAACCTACGGTTCTGACTTGCGACTCTTCACAAATCATGCCCATATTCCCGCCGTTCTATTTGGCCCGGGAGATGTCCGTCTGGCTCATGCTGCAAACGAATATGTAGAAATTGATGAGGTAATCACAACTGTGAAAATTATTGCAAATATGATTGTGGCTTGGTGTGGAAGCTCCCATGAATAATAATTTCGGCTGCCAGAATATGGTGGACCCTATTAAACGGATTTTAATTAAACACCCCAAAGACGCTTATAAAAATCAATCCAAGATTGATCAAGAATCACCACAACTAAATTATTTGGATGTACCGGATTTTGAAAAAGCAAAAACCGATTATGATAAATTCGTGGAATTCCTGGAATCATATGATATAGAAATTCATTTTTTACCTGAAAAAGATACCACTTCGATAGATTCAGTTTACACACATGACCCCTGTGTTGTTTCCAACGGTGGTGTCATTCTTTGCACTATGGGAAAGGATGCCCGTGTGCCCGAATCAAAAGCCGTGGAAGCTTACTTTGAATCCATTGGCGTCCCTATTCTTGGCCAAATTGAATTCCCCGGGACTTTAGAAGGTGGCGATGTCGTTTGGATCGATGAACGTACCGTGGCTGTTGGGGAAGGTTATCGTACCAATGCTGAAGGGATTCGCCAATTCAAAGCATTATTAGGTCAACACGTGAATAAAGCGATTACCGTCCCGCTCCCCCATTGGACCGGGCCTGCTGACTGTCTTCATCTCATGAGCAATATTTCTCCAATTGACCATGATTTGTATTTGGTCTATTCCAGATTGCTCCCCGTTTCATTTCGGCAATATCTTCTCGACAGACAAATTAAACTTATTGAAGTCCCGGATGAAGAATATGAATCAATGGGATGTAACGTATTGGCTGTAGCACCGCGAAAAGTAATTATGTTAAAAGGAAATCCCATTACACAAAAACGATTGGAAACGAAAGGGGTGGATGTCCATACGTATGATGGTACAGAAATTTCTTTGAAAGGTGCCGGTGGACCAACTTGCTTAACACGACCATTTTTGAGATTAGCCGAATGAGTTACAACAATCCGTTCACAGCAGGAACACAACTCAAATTATCTCCATTTTTTGAGCGCACATCTAAACTGAATGAATCCCAGGAATGGCGGCGCTGGTCAGGTTATCTTTCTGCCACCCAGTATGAACTCACCCATGATAATGAATATTTTGCTATTCGCACCAAAGCCGCACTTTTGGATATTACACCTTTATACAAATACATTATTGAAGGTCCTGATGCCCAACGATTTCTGGATCGATTGGTGACGCGGAATATTAAAATCTGCAAAGTAGGGCAAGTCATGTACACACCCTGGTGCGATGAAAACGGCAAACAAATTGACGATGGTACTGTTCAGAGATTATCCGAAAAGAAATTCCGCATTACCAGCGCCGAGCCCAATTTGGAATGGATCGAAACCAATTCTGCAGGAATGGATTTATCCGTTTCAGACGATTCCAAAACGACTTCCAGTCTTGCATTGCAAGGACCCAATTCCAGAGCCATTTTGAATGCGGTTGCCAACGATTCGTTAGATTCTCTCAAATTTTTCTGGATGATGGACACACAATTTGATGATATTCCTGTATCCATTTCCCGTACGGGCTACACTGGAGATCTTGGTTATGAAATTTGGATGAATCCGAAAGATGCATTGGATGTTTGGGATTTGCTTTTAAAAAAAGGTAAACATTACGGCATTACGCCTACAGGACTTCAAGCGTTAGACATTGCCCGAATTGAAGCGGGGCTCATCCTGCTTGATGTAGATTATATTTCTACGCGCCACGCCATAATTGAATCGAGAAAATCGTCGCCTTACGAATTGGGTTTGGGATGGGCAGTAAAAATGAAGAAAAAGGATTTTATCGGTAAAAAGGCATTAGAAGCTGAAGTGACCCGGGGGCCGGAGTGGGAATTTGTAGGAATCGAAATTGAATGGGATCCTTTTGAAAAACTACATAGAGAAGCTGGACTGGCACCTGGACTCCCCTGCACCGCATGGCGAACCAGTACACCTTTGTACAAAGGGAATGAGCAGGTGGGCTATGCCACAAGCGGTACCTGGTCACCCATCTTAAAAAGATATATTGCTTTGGCTCATGTAAAAGCTGAATATGCGAAAGAAAACTCACAATTAGATTTCGAATTGAAAGTAGAACATTTTAGAAAACTCACCCCGGCACGAATCGTAAAAACGCCCTTTTTCGATCCGGAAAGGAAACGATCATGCCCGGCATAAAAAAATATGATGCTATCGTAATTGGTGGTGGTCATAATGGCCTGACCGCCGCCGCATATTTGGGTCGCGCTGGGAAAAAAGTACTCGTGTTGGAACGGAGATATATTCTTGGAGGTGCCGCTGTTACAGAAGAAATTTATCCCGGATTTAAATTTTCAGTCTGCTCTTATGTTGTAAGTCTTATGAAGCCCAATGTAATGCGGGAATTGATGTTGCCAAAATTTGGTTTGGAGCTGCTTCCGCTGGAAAGCACATTCACGCCTTTGGATAATGATTATTTGCTGCGAACTGCAGATGCCGATCAAACCTATCGTGAAATTGCACGACATTCTCGAAAAGATGCAGAAACGTATATGCGATTCGGTCCCGCCATGGGCCAGATCGGGATGGCGGTTAGACCCATTTTAGAAACAGTGGCCCCCAACGCCATTCGTCCCAGCTTGTCTGATATGGGTGCCATGAAAAAATTATTAGATCATTTCAAATCCTTGAGCAGTGAACAATTCGAATATTTGACCAAACTCATGACCATGAGTTCGGCAGACTTTTTGGATGAATGGTTCGACTTCGAACCCCTGAAAGCATCCATGGCCGCCAGCGGAATTATTGGCACATTCATGGGGCCACGCTCTCCCGGTTCGGCTTATGTAATGCTCCACCATTATATGGGCGATATTGATGGCGCTTTCCGCGCATGGGGATTTCAGCGGGGCGGTACAGGTGCCGTTAGTATGGCCATTGCCCGTTCTGCAGAACATTTTGGCGCCGATATAATGACGGAAGCACCGGTAGAAAAAGTCATCGTAAAAAATGGGAAAGCGGTTGGGGTTGCTTTAGAAAATGGCGATGAATACAATACGGACATTGTCATTTCAGGTCTGGATCCAAAACTAACCTTTTTGAAAATGGTGGATGAAAATGACCTGCCATCCGATTTTGTCACCGATATTAAAAACTTCCGTATTCGCGGTTCATCAGGAAAAGTGAATTTGGCATTGGATGCTCTGCCGAATTTCACCTGTCTCCCCGGTGAAGGTCACCATCTCCGTGGTGCCATTTCAATTAGTCCCAGTTATGACCATTTGGAAAAGGCCTACGATGACGCCAAGTACGGCAATTTTTCTCAAGAACCCTATATGGATATTATACTGCCATCAGTTTTAGATCCCGATATGGCGCCACCGGGGAAACACGTCATGTCCTGTTTTGTTCAGTATGCACCTTACAATATTAAGGGAGGATGGAACGACCAGAAACGGGAGGCCTTCGGTGATGCTGTCATTAATACCATTGCCCGATATGCGCCTAATATTAAAGATATCATTTTGCATCGACAGGTACTCACGCCGGCAGATATTGAATCCACATTTGGTTTGACGGAAGGCAATATTTTTCACGGTGAACTGACGCTTCAACAATTGTTCACCATGAGACCGGCCGTGAAATGGGCGGATTACACAACGCCGATCAAAAATTATTTTCAATGTGGTTCCGGAACTCACCCTGGTGGCGGAATTACCGGATCACCCGGCGAAATGGCTGCTAAAAAGATTTTGGGGAATTGGTCATGAGCCAGTTTGATGTAATCGTTGTTGGTGGTGGAATAAATAGCCTTATTACCGCATCCATACTGGGAGAATCCGGAAAGGATGTTCTGGTCCTTGAAGCACGAGACCAAGTTGGCGGATTGGCTTCCGCTTCAGAATTTGCGCCAGGATTTAAATGCAATGATATATATGATGTAGTAAAATGGATTGATCCACGAGTCATAAGGCAATTGAATCTCGAGTCTCATGGATTGGAACTTCATTCCCCCGATTTAGTCCGAATTGCATTAGACACTCAAGGCCAGCATATTGGGTTTCATCGTGACCCGAATGAAACGGCAGGTTCCATTGCGAACCATTCAGAAAAAGATGCAAAAGTGTGGAAAGCCTTCATGGAATACATTGATAAACTTACTTACTTTATAGAAAAACTCTATGAATTGACACCGCCCAAATTACCCAACATCGGATTAAAAGAAGCTTTCTCCATGCGTTCAATGTTATCCCCTATCCGGAAACACGGCACCCGTGGATTGGTGGATTTTATGCGAGTAGCACCCATGATGATGCCGGAATTGGTGGACGAGTGGTTCGAAAATGAATTGCTCCGGGCTGCTATTTCTACAGCAGGAATTCACCATCTTTCATTTGGTCCATTTGCTGCAGCTACAGGGTTAAATCTTTTGCATCAGCATGTTCATAGTGAAGGTGTATTTCACAATATTAATTTTGTAAAAGGCGGCACGAGTGAATTGGCCAATGCGGTAAAATTATCCACTGAATCTGTAAATGTCGCAATTCAGACAAATTCAAAAGTCAGTGCCATCAATGTGGAAAATGATGTTTGCACCGGTGTAACCTTGGAAAGTGGCAAAACTATTCAAGCAGACCAAATTGTATCCGGATTAGATCCCCGGAATACCTTTATTAATCTGGTTGGACAATCAAAACTGAATCCAACTTTTGCCACCCAACTGCGAAATATAAAATACCGGGGCAGCACAGCCCGAATTCATTTTGCATTAAACGCTCTTCCGGAAATCAAGGGTGTTACTGAAGATCAAATGGGTACTGTTTTTTCTGCCAGCCCTTCTATTGAATATTTAGAACGAACATCTGATTCGGTTAAATATGGACGGCTCGCTGAAAATCCTTATGTGGAATTCTCCATTCCATCGGTAATAAACCCTGAATTTGCGCCAGATGGAAAACATGTTCTTTCTGCTACGGTTCAATATGCGCCCTATCATTTACGGGGAATGAAATGGTCTGAAAAATTGAAAGTCCAATTAAAAAATAATGTAATTCAGGTTTTAGAAAATTATGCTCCAAGGATTTCATCCCTGATTGAATCGTCATCCGTACTTTCCCCTGTAGATTTAGAAAGTCAATTTGGGCTCACAGAAGGAAACTTGAATCATGGAGAAATGACTTTGGATCAATTCATGTTTATGAGACCCACCATAAGTACAGCCCAATATAAATCACTCATTGAGAATCTATATCTTTGCGGACCGGGAACTCATCCCGGCGGCGGTCTCCATGGCGCCAATGGATTTAATGCAGCTAAAGAAATATTGAAAAGATGACCTTCAAAAAGACAGCCGAAACTCTGGAACCGGGTGCTCATACATTAGAGCGGGAATACTATACCAGTTCGGAGATTCTCCAAAAAGAGCATGAAAATCTATTCCTGAATAATTGGGTTTGCGCTGGTCGATCAATGGATTTGGCAGAAAATGGCCAATATAAAGTGATAAAAATTGACACGGAAAGCGTTATTGTTCTGCGAGATGAAAATGGAGAATTAAAAGCCCATTATAATGTATGCCGACATCGTGGAACCCGCATTTGTAAAAATGAATCGGGACAATTTTCAAAATCCATTCAATGTGGTTACCACGGCTGGAGTTACAATTTAAAGGGTAAACTCATTGGAGCCCCACACATGGATGCCGTGGATGGATTTGATAAAAAAGATTATCCGCTTCATCCCGTAGTACTGGCGGAGTGGGAAGGATTTATTTTTATAAATCTATCTGATAAACCTAAAAATTTTGATTCTGTATTCTCCCCATTAAAAGATCGCTTCAGTCCATGGAATATTTCTGATTTGGTCGTTCAGGAAACAAAAGAATATCATGTTAAAGGAAACTGGAAATTAGTGATCCAAAATTATTGTGAATGTTACCACTGTCCCATTCTTCATCCCGATCTTGCAGCCATTCACAACTATATGGGTGGTCACAATGATCTCCATGAAGGCCCTTTTTTAGGTGGCTATATGGATTTTAATGATGATAAAGACAGTATCACAGCCAGCGGTGAATTATGCAGCCCACCTTTGGATGGTGTGAATAATGAAAACTTAAACAGAGTATATTATTATTCCATCTTCCCCAATATGCTGTTAAGCCTGCACCCGGAATATGTCATGTATCATACTGTGATGCCAAATGGTGTGGATAAATGCAAAGTCACCTGTTCTTGGCTTTTTGCAAAAGATGCGGTGGAATCAGGAAAATATAATACACAAGATGCCATCGATTTCTGGGATATGACCAATAAGCAAGACTGGTACATATCTGAATTATCTCAATTAGGAATTCAGTCTAAAAAATATTCTCCTGCACCTTATTCCGGGCAGGAAAGTTTGCTCGCCGCTTACGATAAATATTATTTGAGCGAACTAAATAAATAATCGATTCAGTTTAAAATCTACCGATTATAAACTGTCTTGATATTGGTAAAATACCGAATCCCTACTTCAGATAGTTCTCGACTATAGCCTGATTCTTAAATTATTAATGGGGAAACCAATGGGTCATCCTTAATTTATTGGCATATTTTAATCCAATTTATTTAATAGAATCATAAAGATAATTCATTGTTAAAAGATATTACCCAAGATTTTTCACGTCGGCATATTGGTCCCGACTTGGCAGAGCAACAGGAAATGCTTTCCCAATTGGGATTGAAGTCCATTGATGCGTTAATTGATAAAACAATTCCCAAAACAATACAGACTAAAATTGGACTCCATATTGGACAAGGTCTGGATGAATTTTCTCTCCTGAAAAAAATAAAGGGGATTGCATCAAAAAATATTGTAGCCAGATCTTATATTGGGATGGGATATTACGGCACCATTACACCGCCGGTTATTCAACGAAACATATTAGAAAATCCTGGTTGGTATACAGCCTATACTCCCTATCAGGCTGAAATTTCTCAAGGGCGCCTGGAAGCGTTGGTGAACTTTCAGACTATGGTGACAGATATGACTGGTTTAGATATTGCCAATGGTTCACTTCTGGACGAAGCCACAGCCGCGGCAGAAGCCATGATTATGCTTTTTCATTCTGCCCAAAAAAGAAATCGATTCCTCGTAGCCGAAAATTGCCATCCCCAAACCATTGATGTCCTGAAAACACGGGCGAACCCCATTGGCATTGAACTCTCGATTCAATCCACTGACACATTTGATTTTAGTGATGATGTTTTCGGTGCCTTAATCCAGTACCCTGCCACAGATGGAAAAGTGGTTAACTATTCTGACCTTTGTCAAAAAGCCCATGACCAAGGTGTGGCTATTGCAATGGCCACCGATTTATTAAGTTTAGCCCTCCTCCTTTCACCGGGAGATATGGGTGCAGATGTGGCTATTGGGAGTTCACAGCGGTTTGGTGTTCCCATGGGATTTGGGGGGCCCCACGCCGCTTTCATGGCAGTAAAAGAAAAATATAAACGTAAAATGCCTGGACGAATCATCGGCGTTTCGGTGGACCGCCATGGCAATCCAGCCTATCGCATGGCACTCCAGACCCGGGAACAGCATATTCGTCGGGATCGGGCCACATCCAATATATGTACATCTCAGGTTTTACTCGCCGTTATGGCAGGAATGTACGCTGTATATCATGGGGCGGAGGGTATTCGCGCCATTGCCAAACGTATTCATAGTAAAACAAAAGATTTAGCCACAGCACTCTTGGCAGGTGGTTATCATATTGTTCATGACCAATTTTTTGATACTATAAGAATCGGTTTAAATAACATACCTGATGATGAAATAAAAAATCGGGCAGAATTCAGCAATATGAATTTCCGTTATTATGATGATGGTGACGTGGGCATTGCTTTGGATGAAACGGTTTCCCCCGGAGACCTCTCAGATATCTTAACTGTTTTTAAGACGGAAAAATCAAGTAGAACCAACGGGTTTGATTTACAGGATGCACGGGCCAATGATTTCCTCACCCATTCGGTATTTAGCAACTATCATACTGAAACAGAAATGATGCGGTATCTCCATCGGTTGGAAACCAAAGATTTAACCCTGAATACCAGCATGATTTCTTTGGGTTCCTGCACCATGAAACTCAACGCTGCCGCTGAAATGATGCCCATCACCTGGCCGGAGTTTGCCTATCTCCATCCTTTTGCACCGGCAGATCAAACAGAAGGTTATTCAGCAATAGCTAAGACCCTTTCGGATTGGCTCATAGATATGACTGGATTGCAGGGATGTTCGCTCCAACCCAATTCCGGTGCCCAAGGCGAATATGCAGGCCTTCTGGTTATTCGTGCATTCCATTTAGATAATGGGAATAATCATCGAAATATTTGTCTGATTCCTGCGTCTGCCCATGGAACGAACCCCGCCAGTGCTGTTATGTGCGGAATGAAGGTTGTTGTGGTTGAATGTGATGACAATGGGAATATTGATTTTAAAGATTTAAAAGCGAAAGCAGAACAGCATCAAGAAACCCTTGCGGCGATTATGGTCACCTACCCCTCCACTCACGGTGTATTTGAAGAAGCCATCGGGGACATTTGTAATATTGTTCACGACAATGGCGGACAGGTGTATCTGGATGGCGCCAATTTAAACGCCATGGTGGGTTTGGCTCGGATTGGAGAATTTGGCGCGGATGTCTGTCATATTAACCTACACAAAACATTTGCCATCCCCCATGGCGGTGGGGGTCCCGGGATGGGACCCATCTGTGTGGCCAATCACTTAATCCCATTTTTACCTGGACATCCGATTTTAAATAATAGTGAAACAGCAATTCATGCTGTATCTGCCGCACCAATGGGTAGTGCGGGAATCCTCCCAATCTCCTGGGCCTATATTGCTATGCTCGGAGATGATGGACTCAAAGCTTCTACAGAAATTGCCATATTAAATGCGAACTATATGGCCCATAAATTACAGAGCTATTTTCCTATTCTTTACCGTGGGGCTCAAGGATATTCAGCCCATGAATTCATTCTTGATCTACGTCCCCTCAAAAAAGAATCAGGCATTTCTGATGAAGATGTTGCCAAACGATTGATTGATTATGGTTACCATGCACCCACCATGTCTTTTCCAGTGCCAGGGACACTCATGATTGAACCGACAGAAAGTGAATCGAAGAAGGAACTGGATCGTTTTTGTGATGCCATGATTGCAATCAAAAATGAAATAGATGATGTCATCAATGGGAGAATGGATGCTGAAGATAATCCACTAAAAAACGCCCCGCACACTGCTCATGCTATTGCATCAGACGAATGGAATCACCCATATTCAAGACAAAAAGCAGCCTACCCCGCGCCTTATTTAAATAATCATAAATATTGGCCGTCTGTGGGAAGAATTGATAATGCATACGGTGATCGGAATCTTATCTGTACTTGTCCTCCCGTTGAAGTTTATAAAAAATAATACTTTATTGCTCTTTAACATTTGGCGAATCCCAATAACTAAATAAAATAATATAATGCTCACCGTTCTTTCTCCGTCAAAAACGCAAGATTTTTCTCTTCTTTCTGGCGTAGCATCATCCTACCCAAGACAGATTAATCAAACAAATCAATTGATGGTATTGATGCAGAAAATGTCTAAACCCAAACTTGCAGAATTAATGTCGTTAAGTGAAAATTTATCAGAACAAACTTATAAAAAGACTCAAAATTTTGAATTCAAAGATAATCCACAAAATACAAAACAAGCATTATTCGCTTTTAAGGGTGAAGCGTTTAATCACATTGATGCAAAAAGTTTTTTGTCAACAAATTTAATTTTTGCTCAATCTCATTTGCGCATTATTTCCGGGTTATATGGTGTGCTTCGTCCTTTGGATTTAATACAGTCTTATCGATTAGAAATGGCGACAAAACTTGCAAATAAAAATGGAAGGAATATTTACGATTTTTGGGGAAACACTATTACGGATATACTCAATAAAGATGAAAATGAAATAATCATTAATTTGGCATCTAATGAGTATTTCAAATCGATAAAAAAGAATCGATTAAAGGCAAAAGTGATAACGATTCATTTCAGAGAAAAGAAAATTAACATATATAAAACGATTGGGGTTTTTGCGAAACAGGCACGTGGAGCAATGGTAAATTATTTAATCACAAATCAAATTACCGATTCGATTTTATTGAAAAACTTTAATCAAGATGGTTATATGTTTAATCAACAACACTCATCAGAGTCCGATTGGGTTTTTACACGTGGATAGTGGTTAACTTTTCCTGCTCTTCCATCAATTCTAAATACTCATTTTCTAAACGATTCATGATTCCCATTGCTTTTTGTAACAATTCATAATCATCCCCAGTGGATGAATCTTGAGTTATCCCACGCTGTTCATTAATCTCTTTTTCAATGACCTTAAACCGTTTCTCAATCCACGCCAGCCGGTTACGGGTTTTCTTTCTTTCTTTATAATCAAACTTTCCCTTGCGTTCGACTTTTACAGTTCTAGAGAAAGTTTCTTCTGATTTTTCTTCCTGTTTTTTCCATGCGTAATATTCGTAATTCCCCTCAAATATGCGAATGTCACCACCCCCCACTTCACAGGTAAGATTTGTCACATTATTCAAAAAGTGGCGATCATGGGAAATACAAACAATGGATCCGGAGAATTGAATGAGTGCTCGTTCCACCACATTTCGAGTCATCATATCCAGATGGTTTGTAGGTTCATCCAATAAGAGTAAATGGGACGGCTCTACCAGCATCCTTGCCAAAGCCACCCTCGCTTTTTCACCACCGGAAAGCACTTTTACATATTTTTCAATTTCATCCCCAGAAAACATGAAGCTCCCCAAATAAGTTCTCATTTCTGTTTCGCTCCAGCCCGGACTTATTTTTTGAATGGATTCAAAAACGGTATCATCGAGGTCTAATGTTTCCAATTGATGCTGGGCATAATAGGCCCTATCTATATTGGAACCCATGCGAATTGCACCGGAGGAAACGGATTCAACGCCGGCTAACATTTTTAATAATGTTGATTTCCCCGCACCATTATGCCCAACCAATCCAATCTTTTGTCCCCGTTCCACCAACATGTCCATATTATTAAACACTTCAATATTCCCATAGTGCTTGGTCACATTTCGGCAGGATACCACATTCAAGGGCGATCGTTTTGGCTGGGGTAATCTCAAATGCATGCTATGCTTTTGTTCAGTAGGCGCTTCAATCTTTTCCAATTTATCCAGCATTTTTACTCGACTTTGAACTTGAGTTGCTTTGGTATTTTTAGATCGAAATCTCTCTATGAAGCGTTCTGTATCTTTAATCTGTTTTTGCTGATTACGATAGGCATTCTTGTGCTGTTCCATCCGCAATGCTTTTTCTTCAGTAAACTTTGTATAATTCCCGTGATATAGCGTAATCTTTTTTAGATCAATTTCAAGAATATTATTTATGGACCGATCTAAAAAGGATCTATCATGGCTAATCATAACCAACCCACCTCTCCAATTGGACAAAAATAATTCCAGCCAAATGGTCGCCTCCAAATCTAAATGATTAGTGGGTTCATCCAAAAAAAGGATATCCGGTTCCTGCAAAAGAATAGACGCCAGTGCCACGCGCATTCGCCAACCGCCACTAAATACATCCATGGGCTGTGTAAATTTTTCATCAGAAAATCCGAGACCACTCAATATTTTTTTTGCTTTGTCTTCAAGATTCCAACCACCCAAGGATTCAAAGCGATGCTGTGCATCGCCCAACTTATTTATCAATTTCATGTTGTTATGGTCTTTGGAAATCGCTTCAGACAAGGAAAGAATTTTTCCTTCCAGATCACGTACTTCCGGATAAGTATTCAACACTTCTTCTAAAATAGATCGTCCGGTGCCAGCAACAATATCCTGGGCAAGATATCCAATGGTGATGGATTTATCTACTTGTATACTTCCTGAATCGGGGGATTCTTTTCCCAACATTATTCGGAGCAATGTGGTTTTCCCCGATCCATTCGGACCCACAAGTCCAATACGCATTCCACGCTTTATAAATATATTTACATTATTAAATAAGTCGCCATCCGGGAAGGATTTAGATATGTTCTCAAGGCGGATCATTTTATTTTAACACAAAGTTGTAGGGTCGCAAAGAAAATTAGTTACAATTCTCCATCCACAACGGCACCATGATTTAAGGTAAGTTTTACAGATTTAATAGTATTGACAAGTTCAGGGACACCATCAATTTGTACGTAAATATAATTATCGGTATGACCCATAATTTTCCCATTTTTCATGTTCTCAACAAGAACCGGGCGATTTTTTCCGATAAATTGATCATGGAAAATACGTCTTTTTTTATCGGACAAAATGTGGAGCATTTTGCTGCGTTCCGCTCGCTTTTCTTTGGAGACCACTTTCCCCATTTCATCCGCATCTGTATTGGGTCGCTCTGAATAGGTAAATACATGAAGATAGGAAATATTCAATTCGTTGAGGAAATGATATGTATCGAGAAAATCATCATCTGTTTCTCCGGGAAACCCCACAATCACATCCACACCAATGCAAGCATCTGGGATACATTCCTTTATTTTTAACATTCTATGTTCAAATAATGACCTTTTATATCTCCGTCTCATCGCCTTCAAAATTTTGTCTGAACCAGACTGCAGTGGCACATGAAAATGGGGCATGAACTTTTCGGATTTGGCGCAAAATTCTATAATTTCATTTGTAATTAAATTCGGTTCAATGGAAGAAATACGAATTCGATCAATCCCATCAAGTAAATCTAATTGATGAATGAGATCAAAAAATGTTTCGTGAGATCCTTTCCCGAAATCGCCAATATTTACACCGGTGAGCACTATCTCTCTCGCGTCCGTTGCGGCCACTTCCCTCGCAGTTTTCATAGTACTTTCAATGGTATCGCTGCGGCTTTCTCCCCGGGCTAATGGTATCGTACAGAACGAACAAGTGTAATCACAGCCATCCTGCACCTTCAAAAATGATCGAGTTCGTTCCCCGGAAGAATAGGACGGAGTGAAGGTGTGCAAATGATCAATCTCGGATTGAATCACTTTTGTACCAATTTTCAGATCAATGGAATCTAAATGATTCAACAAATTAAATTTTTCTTCCGCACCCAAGACTATATCTACACCTTCAATTGCTGCAATATCATTAGGCTTCAATTGAGCATAACATCCAATTACGGCAATAGACGAATTTGGATTTCTGCGTTTGGCCTGCCGTATGAGTTTTCGGGCTTCTTTATTTGCATTCTCTGTAACCGAACATGTGTTCAGAACATAAATATCCGCTTCATCTCGGTAATCAACTTTTTCAAATCCACCAAGAATAAAGTCACGGGAGATTGTAGCCGTTTCCGAGAAATTTAATTTGCACCCCAAAGTATGGAATGCAACGCGTTTAGTTGGTGTACTCATCTTAATTCGCCACTAAGAACACGAAATAACACTAAGAGTTATTTGCGATCCTTAGCGATATTCGCGGCAAAAATAACGGGGCGGAAATTACATTAAAAATAGTTTTCCCCCATTGAATGGCTTGCGTACTTTTTTTCATGGATACAAAAGAAAAAATTAATATACTCCGCAAAAAGATTGATGATTGCGATAATCAAATGTTAGACTTGTTGGTTGAGCGGTTCGCCGTTTCCAAAGAAATCGGTTCCATCAAAGCATCCCATAACCTTAACGTCGGTGACCCGAATCGAGAACGGGAGATTATTGATCGACTTGCTGAAAAGTTAGAAGGACAACTGGATAGAGACGACATAACTGCTATTTTTGGAACGATTTACCACATTTCAAAAAAAATACAGAAAAAGTAAAATAAGGCTGGTTCTGGTTCTTTCCAGTCCTTAATATCCACAGTCATGAATAACATGAATACAAAAAATTATTATAGCTGGTATTGGTTTTTTAGCCGCAAAGGGGTTTTGTAGTCCCAGGTATACCTGTACACGCTGACTGCTCTTAAACCCCGACAATGATCGGGGTTTTTTTTTGCTCAAAATGGATAAAACACAACTAACCTTCAACGAATTTCAAGACCTTTCCCGAGAATGCACAACCATTCCCGTGTACAAACATATCCTGGCAGATATGCTGACACCAGTAGCAGCTTGGGTGCATTTGTCCAAGAAAGCGGAGTATGCGTTTTTACTGGAGTCTGTTGAAAAGGGAAATCAATATTCTCGGTATTCATATGTGGGTATTAATCCCCAGAAAATTCTCATGCATAAAGATGGTCATACCACTATAACAGAAAATGGGGAATCTATTAACGTTACTACGTCTTTTCTTGATCTACTCCGGGAAACGCAATCCAAATATAATATGGTGAAACTTCCGGGAATCCCATCTTTCACAGGTGGACTCGTGGGCTACCTTGGATATGAAACCATCGCTTGGGTAGAAGATATTCCAACTCATAATGAATCCCAATTAAATGTACCAGATTCTGTCTTCATGCTTTTTGAAGATATGATTGCCTTTGACCATTTGAAAGGATCGGCGCTGGTTATTTCCAATGTAAAGGTGGATCCCAATCAGGATTTGAAAGAACAATTTGATGAAACCCATTTACGAGTGGATGCTATCGGTGAATTACTTCATTCCGATGTGGATTACCAAACACCGGTTCGTGTGGAACAAAGCACAGTGTCTTCCAATTTCGATCAGGATTCTTTTGAGTCCGCAGTTCTGAAAGCAAAAGAACATATTAAAGATGGGGATATTTTTCAACTCGTATTAAGTCAACGGTTTGAGAGACAAACATCAGTAGAACCCACCACGCTTTATCGCGCTTTGCGGACCATTAATCCGTCACCGTATATGTTTCATTTAAAGATAAAAGATTTTGATATTATTGGGGCATCACCGGAATTATTGGTCAAAGTGGAAGATGGCATTGTGGAAATCCGCCCCATTGCTGGCACGCGTCAACGGGGAGAAACAGATGAAGAAGATAAAGCACTTGCTGAAGATTTGATCAATGATGAAAAGGAATGTGCCGAACATTTAATGTTGTTGGACTTGGGGCGAAACGATGTTGGACGCGTATCCGAATATGGCTCAGTGACCATTCCGGAAAATATGGTTATTGAAAATTATTCCCATGTTATGCATATTGTCTCTGATGTGAAGGGGGAACTGGCGGAAGATAAAGATCCCTTTGATGCACTTATGAGTGGCTTCCCTGCAGGAACAGTTACAGGCGCGCCAAAGATTCGCGCCATGGAAATTATTCATGAATTAGAGCCCAATCGCAGAGACATTTATTCCGGCGCCGTGGGCTTTTTCGATTTCACGGGAAATGTAAATACCTGTATTACCATTCGCACCATGATAATGAAAAATGGCACGGTCCATTTTCAATCTGGCGCTGGCATTGTGCATGACTCTGACCCAACCAAAGAATTTGATGAAACAGTGAATAAAGCAAAAGCCATTATGGCTGCCATTGATTTTGCTGAAAGAGGATTGGTCGCATGATTTTAGTTATCGATAATTACGATTCATTCACCTACAACCTTGTACAATATATTGGCACAATTAATCCCGATATAAAAGTAGTACGAAATAATCAATTTAAATTGGATGAAATTAAAGAATGGGCCCCAACACATATTGTGATTTCCCCCGGTCCCGGTCGCCCTGAAGATGCAGGAAATTCTGTTGAAGTGATAAAAAGATATGGGGCATTCATTCCTATTTTGGGTGTTTGTCTGGGACATCAAGCCATTACGGTGGCTTATGGTGGAAATGTGGTTCATTCATCAGAAATTGTCCATGGGAAAACCGCCACTATTCAACATAACGGTTCAACCCTGTTCAACGGAATGAACGGTTCATTCACCTCTACGCGATATCATTCTTTGGTGTCGGAACGAAACAGTTTACCCAATGAATTAAATATAACGGCAGAATTGTACAATGGACTCATCATGGGAATTTCGCATAAATCACACCCAGTGTATGGTGTGCAGTTTCACCCGGAATCCATTGCCACAGAGAATGGATTACAGATTGTAAAGAATTTTTTAGAGATAAAATCATGAAACAAATATTAGAACAATTACTCAATCAACACAATCTCACCCGGGATGAAGCATACAATATTATGCTCTCCATCATGTCCGGTGAATATGACGATGCGCAAATTGCAGGCTTCTTAATGGCACTCCGTGGAAAAGGTGAAACGGTGGATGAGATTACGGGCTTCGCTCAAGCCATGCGGGAAAAGATGGTAACCATTCAATTGGAAGCGCCCGCCATTGATATGTGTGGGACTGGCGGGGATGCACTTGGCACATTCAATATTTCTACTGCAGCTACCTTTGTGATTGCCGGTGCCGGTGTTCATGTGGCAAAACATGGCAACCGTTCCATGACATCCAAATCCGGTTCTGCCGATGTGCTTCAAGCTTTGGGAATTTCTATTGATAAATCGGTGGAAAAATCAACGGAAGATATTGAAAATATTGGTTTGGGATTCATGTTCGCCCCTGCTTACCACCCTGCGATGAAACACGCCATCGGAGCCCGAAAAGCATTGGCTACTCGAACTGTATTTAACATTTTAGGACCCCTTTGTAATCCCGCTGACGTAAAAGCACAAGCAATGGGCATTTTCCACCCCGAGTTAACGGAGGTCCAAGCCAATGTTTTGAAAGCCTTGGGCTCTACTGACGTAATGGTATTCCATGGCAGAGATGGATTGGATGAAATTTCCACAACTAACACAAGCAAAATTAGTCAAATGCAAAATGGAAACGATGTAAATACATTTGAATTTGATCCATCCGAATTGGGGTTGAATCGGGTTTCGTTGAACGAACTACAAGGTGGTGAACCAAAAGAAAATGCTGAAATAATTAAATCTATTTTGAATGGGGAAATAGGCCCGAAACGGGATATTGTTTTACTTAATGCGGCTGCCGGAATTGTAGTGGGCGGTAAAGCAAAAAACCTAAAAGAAGGATTGGTAAAAGCGACCGAATCGGTGGACTCCAACGCGGCACTCAATATATTAACTCAATTGGCTGGATGAATATTTTAGATCAAATATTAGATGTGAAACGTCAAGAAGTTGGCCAAATCCAAAATACAGAATTTGGAGATTTGGTGGAACAAACACGAAGTCTTAAGGATGCCCTTTCTAAACCAGGGATTTCTATTATAGCTGAAATTAAAATGAAATCTCCAAGCGAAGGCGAGATTTTACCCAATGCCGATCCCGTTCAAATTGCAAAAGAGTATGAATCAGCTGGTGCCACCGCTATTTCTGTATTAACAGATGAACAATTTTTTGGTGGCAGTTTAGAAAGTTTGACAGCCGTTCGAAAAGCTGTGTCCATCCCCGTTATTCGTAAAGATTTCATTATTGATACAAAACAAATTTCAGAATCAGTCCAGCATAATGCCGATGCGTTTTTGCTCATTGCCGATGCCTTAAGCCAAGATACTTTACAACAATTAATGAATGATGGTAAAGATGCTGGATTGGAATCAATTGTTGAGTATCATGCTGAAGAACATGCTGAATTTATTTTTGTTTTGAATCCAGACATTGTTGGAATCAATTGTCGGAATCTTCAAATAATGGATACGGATATTTCATATTTTGAAAAATTGGTTTCTTCTCTTCCTTCTTCTTCAATTAAAGTTGCCGAAAGTGGAATTCACACATCCAATGATTTAAACTATGTATCTGGTTTAGGTTACGATGCCGCGTTGATTGGAACATCGCTCATGAAAACCGGGAATCCAGGTAAAGCGTTAGAAACATTGCTCGGGGGCTTGGCATGATCCCAACCAAAATTTGTGGCATTACCAAATTGGGCGATGCAAACGTCGCTGTAAAAAATGGCGCATCAGCACTTGGATTTATTTTTTATGAAAAAAGTCCCCGTGCTATTTCTATTGAAAATGCAAAAATTATTTCAAAGCAATTGCCAAATACTTTTTCTCGTGTAGGTGTGTTTGTAAATCATGAAAAATATTTTATCAATGAAGCGATTTCTGAAGTCCCATTGGACATGATTCAATTGCACGGTGATGAAACGCCTGACTTTTGCGACCAATTTGATGTGCCCATTTTGAAAGCGTTACGTATTAAAAATGAAACAAGTTTATCTGTCATGGATCAATATGATGTGGCGGTGTTTCTGTTGGACACATTTTCAAATGATCAATATGGCGGAACGGGAGAAATGTTCGATTGGTCGGTATTAAATCGGAAATTTAAAACTCCCGTAATTCTTTCTGGTGGACTCAATCCTGAAAATATTTTAGACGCCATTGATGCTGTAAATCCATCAGCTGTTGATGTAAATAGTGGCGTGGAATCTTCTCCGGGGAAAAAGGATTACAATAAGTTAAAATCGCTCTTTAATAACCTTAATAAAACACGATCAACAGGGTTTCAATTTGGATAAACAATTTAAAAATTACAATTTACCTGATGAGCGGGGACACTTTGAAAAATTTGGTGGCAAATTTGTTCCTGAATCCCTCATTCCTGCTTTGGAAAAATTAGAACACTATTATACTAAAGCAAAACAGGACCATTCATTTCAGAATGAGTTGAATGAATTGCTGAAGCATTATTCTGGGCGGGAAACTTCCCTGTATTTTGCGTCACAAATATCACAAGAGTTTAGCTTTAACGTTTGGCTCAAGCGAGAAGATTTGAATCACACAGGTGCTCATAAAATCAACAATGCTTTGGGGCAAATTTTATTGGCAATGCGTATGGGGAAAAGGCGCATTATTGCCGAAACAGGTGCAGGACAGCACGGTGTTGCTACGGCCACAGTGGCAGCGCGTTTTGGTTTGAAATGTATTGTTTATATGGGTGAAGAAGATATTCGTAGACAAAAGTTAAATGTTTTTCGCATGAATTTATTGGGCGCAGAAGTTCGGCCTGTTTCTTCCGGAAGTATGACGTTAAAAGATGCTACAAATGAAGCTATTCGCGATTGGGTAACGAATGTGGAATCTACATATTATCTCATTGGTTCCACAGTTGGGCCACATCCTTATCCTATGTTAGTACGAGATTTTCAATCTGTGATTGGAAAGGAAGCGAAAATGCAATTTGCAAATCAATCCGGACAAAATTTACCCGATCGACTGGTTGCGTGTATCGGTGGTGGCTCCAATGCCATGGGTTTATTTTATCCCTTTATTAAAGATGATGTAAAAATTGTGGGCGTAGAAGCAGCTGGGAAAGGGCTGGAAAGTGGGGAACATGCAGCCACATTAACAAAAGGCGATTTTGGTGTTTTACACGGCGCTGCATCTACTCTTCTTCAGAATGATGATGGACAAGTAACACTCCCCCATTCTATTTCGGCAGGACTGGATTATCCGGGGGTTGGACCGGAACACAGCTACCTGAATGAAACAGGTCGGGTACAATATTTTTCTGCAACAGACACAGAAGCATTGGAAGCATTCCAGTGGCTTTCAGAAAAAGAAGGTATTTTGCCTGCATTAGAATCGGCTCATGCGTTGGCATATTTACGTCAAAAGAATAATGGAATTGAATCAGGAGAAAACATCATTCTTTGCCTTTCGGGCCGGGGAGATAAAGATGTTCATACGGTGGCGGAAGCGTTGGGGATTGACTTATGAACCGCATCCAACAATTATTCAGGAAGCAAACAGAAAAGCTCATTCCATTTGTGACTGCAGGTTATCCTGAATTGAATTCCACTGTTGATTTGGTCTGTTCCGCTGCAGATGCGGGAGCAGATATGGTTGAAATTGGAATTCCCTTTTCTGATCCACAAGCGGATGGTCCTGTTATTCAGGCCTCCAGCCAACAGGCATTGGATAATGGCATGACGCTCAATAAAATATTTGAACAGGTAACAGAAATACGGAAACGAACTAACGTGCCGTTGGCACTCATGGGATACTACAATCCCATCTTAAAAATGGGACATGAAATTTTTCTTAACCATTGTGTTACGTCCGGAGTTGATGGGCTCATCCTGCCAGATTTACCTTTGGAAGAAGCGGGACCGTTTTGTGAATTGGCTAAAGCCAAAGGTGTCTCCCCTATTTTACTGGTGACACCAATTACACACGATGATCGAATCAGAAAAGTATCAGAGTTGGCAGGCGATCTTATCTATGCCGTAAGCATTTTGGGTATTACTGGAAACGATCTGGCATCGAAAGATGCATTGGCTGAATATTTGAATCGAGTTCGAAAAAACAGCGGGACCCCTTTTGTGGTGGGCTTTGGAATTTCTACCAGAGAAGATGTGATTTGGTTCAATGAGCATTCGGATGGGGCTGTGGTTGGATCTGCCATTATTAAGAATATGGATGGGAGTTCGAATCCAGTGGAAACAACAAAAATTTTAATTCAAGATTTAAAAGGAATAGAATAATGAAAATAGGAATCCAAGGCGGAAAAGGTAGTTTTTCCGAACAAGCCGCTCACGAATTTTCCAATAACCATGGGCTTGAAGGAGCGGAAATCGTTTATCAAATTTCATCGGAACATGTTTTAGCTGGTGTTGAAAATGGCGAAACGGAATACGGCATCTTTGCAATGGAAAATGCGCAAGGTGGTGTGGTAATAGAAAGCGTGGAAGCGCTGGCAAAATTCCGCTGCAAAATTATTGAAATGTTCCATATCCCTATTACCCAAAATTTATTGGGACTCGCTGGAATGCATGTGGGTGATGTGACAGAAATCCACTCTCATCAGCAAGCGCTTCGCCAATGTAAAGATTATTTAAGTGAACATTTTTGGACGCGACCCCTCATCGAAGAAGACGATACGGCTGAAGCGGCCCGCAGACTTTCTGAAGGAAAACTGCCTAAAACGTCCGGCGTCATTGCCAATAAAGCGTGTGCAGATCTCTACGGATTGGAAATTCTTCAAGATAGTATTCATGACTTAAAACATAATTTGACTCTGTTTCTTGGTATTATAAATTTGAAGAATTCATGAATAGCGTTGGCATTATTGGATTTGGACGATTTGGGAAAGTATTGGCCAACATTTTGCAAAAAGGATTTTCCATCAAAGCATATGATCTTAAGTCAATTGGTGAATTCCCCGGTGTTGATTTCCTAGATCTTAATAATGTTTTAAAAGAAAAAGTCATTTTTATTGCAGTTCCGATTCGACACTTTGAAAAAGTCATTTCAGATATTTCATCTCAACTTTCAGAAGGAACAACTATTATTGATGTTTGCTCGGTAAAGAATCACCCTGTAAAAATAATGGAGAAATATTTACCTGAAAATGTCGGAATAATTGCAACCCACCCAATGTTTGGACCAGATTCATTTATGTCCAATAATCGTCCAAAGATGATGATGAATAACACGAGAGATCTCCATAATCAATTTACTTTTTGGCGACAATATTTCAACGATCAAGGTATTCAGGTAATGGAAATGTTGCCGGATCAGCATGATCAAATGGCAGCAAAAACCCAAGGAGTCACTCACTTTCTTGGGCGGATGCTAAAAGAATATGGTATTCGAAAAACGTCCATTGATACGCAAGGATTTCTGGATTTATTGGATTTGGTAGAGCAAACCTGTAATGATACATGGGAGCTTTATACGGACCTTCAACTTTACAATCCATATACAGAAGACATGATTAACCAACTTAAACTGGCGACAGAATCTTTAGATAATCGCCTAAAGGAAGTACAAAATGTGGCAACCTAATAGCTGGCGGAATTTCACCGCCAAACATATTCCAGAATACCCTGACAAGGACCATTTATTTGAAGTTGAAAAAACGCTCGGCAATTTTCCACCACTTGTTTTTGCAGGTGAAGTCCGTTCACTAAAACAATCCTTGGCAGATGTTGCCGAAGGAAATGGGTTCCTGCTCCAAGGGGGAGATTGTGCCGAAAGTTTTTCTGAATTCCATGCGGACAACATCCGCGATACGTTCCGGGTAATCCTCCAGATGGCGGTTATTTTAACATCCGGCGCAAATTTACCTGTGGTTAAGGTTGGCCGGATGGCGGGCCAATTCGCGAAGCCCCGATCCAGTCCCACCGAAACAATTGATGGCATTGAGCTTCCCAGCTATACCGGCGATATTATCAATAGTATACATTTTGAACCGGAGAAACGTCAACCCAATCCAGAACGCATGTTAAAAGCATATTCACAGTCTGCTTCAACATTAAATTTACTCCGTGCTTTTGCGGATGGTGGTTATGCAGATCTACGTCACGTGAATTCCTGGAATATGGGATTTGTTAAAAGTGGTCCCCAGGGTGAGCGATATCGCCACTTGGCCCATCAAATTCAAGAAAGTCTTAATTTCATGGATGCGCTGGGTATTAATTCCGGCAATACACCCCAACTTCGTCAAGTCCATTATTATACAAGTCACGAAGCGTTATTACTTCCCTTTGAAGAAGCGCTTACTCGAGTAGATTCTACTTCTGGGGATGTATATAATACATCTGCTCATTTCGTGTGGATTGGAGATCGAACTCGTTTCAAAAATAGTGCCCATGTAGAATTTTTTCGCGGAATAAAAAACCCCATCGGCATTAAATGTGGACCGTCGATAGATTCGGATGAATTAATTGAACTTTTAGATATTTTAAATCCCAATGATGAAGCAGGACGGATTACAATTATTGCAAGATTCGGTCATGATAAAGTGGAAACATATTTACCGAAATTGATTCGGAAAATTCAGGCAGAAGGCCGAACGGTTGTTTGGTCCTGCGACCCAATGCATGGGAATACCATTAAAAGTAGCAATGGAATAAAGACAAGACCTTTCGATCGAATTATTGATGAAGTAAAACAAAATATCCAAATTCATAAATCTGAAGGTTCTCGCATGGGTGGAATCCATTTAGAAATGACGGGACAAAATGTAACCGAATGCACCGGCGGATTGGATGATGTTTCTGAAGCAGATCTTACTGACAGGTATCGCACGCATTGTGATCCAAGACTGAATGCAAATCAAGCCATTGAACTGGCTTTTCTTATTGCAGACGAACTAAAACAGAATGGACATTAAAGGCAACATAACATTCCCAGGAGATAAATCAATCTCCCACCGATCGCTCATGTTTGCTGCATTGGCTAATGGTGAATCACGAATTTCCAACCTGTCAACCGGTGCTGATGTGCAGTCCACACGAAAATGTTTAGAAGCTTGTGGCATCCAAATATGGGATGAAGAAAATGATGTGATTGTAAAAGGTGGAAAATTTTCCGACCCCACCAATCCATTGGACTGTGGCAACTCAGGTACAACCACAAGATTGTTATTAGGCCTAATGGCTGGGCAAGGTATCAACGCCACATTTATTGGAGACGATTCACTTTCATCCCGTCCTATGAATCGCATTTTTGATCCACTCTCTCAAATGGGATTGATATCGAGGAGCAATGATGGAAAATTGCCCATCACCATTCACAAAAGTGAACTAACAGGAATCCATTACACATCACCCGTTGCAAGCGCTCAAGTGAAATCGGCGGTGTTATTGGCTGGACTTGGCGCAGGTGGAAAAACTTCCGTTACAGAATCCATATTATCTCGTAACCATACAGAAATAATGCTGACTGGACTTGGGGCAAATATTTCAGTGAATGGATTAAGCACAACTATTTCAAAATCAAACTTTTCCCTTTCGCCTTTTAAATTGTCCGTACCCGGAGATCCTTCCACTGCAGCGTTTTTCGCGGCAGCAGCCGCTTTGGTCCCAAATTCAAAAATAATTATAAAACGCATTTTGGCAAATCCAACTCGAACCGGTTTTTTTACTGCATTAGAAAAAATGGGCGCTGGAATAGAGTGCATTAATCAATGGGAAGATGCGGGCGAAATTATTGGCGATTTAAAAATGTTTCACCAGCCCTTGCGCGGTATTCATTTTGACAATAATGATGTGCCGGGACTCATAGACGAACTCCCTATCATCGCCATTCTTGCTACCCAAATCCAGGGTAAAACAGAAGTCAGTGGTGCAAAAGAATTACGAGTAAAAGAATGTGATCGGATTCATGCCATTTGTAAAAACCTGAAAAGTATGGGCGCCAAAATTGAAGAATTGGACGATGGATTTATTATTAATGGTCCCACCAATTTGAAAGGTGCAACCATTGAAACATTTCATGATCATCGGATTGCCATGGCTTTTACCATTGCCGGATTAATTGCAGAAGGAGATATTGTTCTGGATCATCCTGAATGTGCATCTATCTCCTATCCTGAATTTTATGATGCATTGGAAGGTTTAAAACAATGAAACGATTCGCTGTCATTGGAGATCCCATAGCCCATACATTGAGTCCAAACCTTCACCAAGAAGTATATCGCCAGCTTGAGCTGGATGCATCATTCGAAAAAATCCATGTTACCCCAAATTCGCTTGATTCATTTATTAACTCAAATAAATTGGATGGATTTAATGTGACCATTCCCCATAAGCTATCAATCATTCCATTTTTGAAAGGATTGGATGAAGCTGCAAAAACAATCGGTGCGGTAAATTGTGTTCATAATGGAAAAGGATATAATACAGACTGGATTGGTTTTCTTAAAGCAATGAAATTAAATGGTGTTGATTTAAATGGAAAAAATTGTACCATTCTTGGTGCTGGCGGTGCGGCACGAGCTATCGCATACGGATTGGTCCAAGCGGATGTTAATTCAATCTTGATATCAAACCGCACCCAAGCTAAAGCAGATCAATTGTTAGATTGGATCAATTCAATTTTTCCAACAAATTTTAGGAGTAAATATTCAGATATAATCATTAACTGTACACCACTGGGCATGTGGCCAGACACTGAATCCATGCCAACAGTTGAAATCCAAAAAGGGCAAATATTGGCCGACACCATTTACAATCCAATGGAAACCTCATGGCTAAAGGCAGGTAAAACAAAAGACGCTAAAACCATTGGTGGATTGGATATGTTTATTGCCCAAGGATTGGCATCAGAAGATATTTGGGTTGGGGAAAAGATATCAGAAAAAATAAAATTGGAAAATATAAAAAAGGTATTAAAATCAGAATTATGTTAACACGACTTAAATTTCTTACAGCGGGCGAATCTCACGGACAAGGTCTTTTGGGTATTTTAGATGGCATGCCAGCAGGATTAGAAATCTCCGAGGATTATATTGGTGGTCATCTGGCGCGACGACAAATGGGCCACGGCCGGGGAGGACGAATGAAAATTGAAAAGGACCACGCGGATATCTGGTGTGGTGTACGCCTTGGTAAAACTCTGGGTGCACCAGTGGGTCTAATTGTTAAAAATAAAGATTGGGAAAACTGGACAATGAAAATGTCTGTTTCACCTGTGGAAGATGATATCCGAAAAATAACACTTCCCCGCCCAGGACATGCTGATTTGGCAGGTATTCAGAAATATGGGTTTGATGATATTCGCAATGTATTGGAAAGATCCAGTGCTCGGGAAACCACTATGAGAGTCGCACTTGGATCCATTTGTAGAAAATTACTGGAAGATTTAGGAATAGAAATTGGCAGCCATGTCGTCCAAATCCATAATGTAAAAGATGAAAGGCATGTTCCTGGTGATCTTACACCCAATCAATTGAGTATCACGGCGGATAAATCACCCGTTCGTTGTTTAGATAAAAATGCAGAAGCAGCAATGATGCAAACAATCGATGATGCTAAGAAATCTGGTGATTCAGTTGGCGGTATTTTTGAAGTGATTGCCACAGGTGTTCCTTATGGCCTTGGATCCTATACCCAATGGGATCGAAAGTTGCATGCACGCATTTCTGCTTTAATGATGAGCGTAAATGCGTTTAAAGGAATCGAAATTGGTGGAGGGTTTGGTGGTTCAGAAAAGTTTGGTAGTGAAGTCCATGATGAAATTGGTCACGATGGAGAAAAGTTCACTCGCTATTCCAATAATGCCGGAGGCATTGAGGGTGGAATGAGCAATGCACAGCCCATCGTTTTACGAATGGCCATGAAGCCAATCCCTACGTTGATAAAACCACTTCGATCAGTGGATATTCATACGAAAGAAGTAAAGGATGCGCACAAAGAGCGTACCGATTCTTGCGCTGTTCCTGCCGCATCAATTATAGCTGAAAGTATGTTGTGCTTTGTGTTGGCGGACGCGTTACTTGAAAAGTTTGGCGGGGACTCTATGGCTCAACTAAAAGCTCATATGGAAGCAACGGCGAAGTATTAATGAACATTTATTTAATTGGAATGATGGGATCAGGAAAATCTACTGTTGGGAAAATCCTTGCGAAAAAGATGGATTTACCTTTTATGGATTTGGACCATTACATTGAGGTGAAAAGTAACAAATCCATTTCAGAAATATTTAAAAATGATGGCGAACCTCACTTCCGTGAATTGGAATCGGAGGCATTGTCCCACATTGAAAAATCCAAAATACTGGTGGCCTGTGGTGGCGGTATTGTGTTAAATAAAACAAATAGGGATAAACTCCGTTCTACCGGAAAGGTAGTCCTCCTCAAAGCATCCATTCCTGAAATAGCGAAACGATTAAAAGATGCAATTGATCGCCCCCTTTTGCAGGAAAATGAAAGGCTGCAAGAATTAACTAAAATCTGGAGTGAACGCAAAGATTACTATAAAAAAACGGCTCACATTATTTTAAATACCGATGGGCAGTCACCGAATGATATTAGCGAAGATATATTAAAACAGGGTCTCTCTTGAAATCCGTTCAAGTGAACCTCGGAAGTCGCTCATATCCAATCCATGTAAAATCAGGATTATTGAAGCAAACTGCATCAATATTATCTGACCAAAATCATGGGCAAAAGTGGATAATTATTTCCCAATATAATTTAATGGAATTATTCGGGTTTGACCTCATGACCGAATTAAATGAATCAGGATTCAATTGCGATTATATTACACTTCCCCTTGGGGAAGCTTCAAAATGTTTAAATGAATTCGGCCGGGTTATTAGCCAAATGGTTGAGATTGGTTGCGATAGAAAAACCACGATTCTCGCCCTAGGCGGCGGTGTGGTGGGAGATGTTTCAGGATTTGTAGCTTCCTCCTTTATGCGGGGCATAGATTATTATCAAATTCCTACAACATTACTGGCCATGGTTGATTCTTCCATTGGTGGAAAAACCGGGATTAACATTGCTGAAGGAAAAAATCTTGTAGGTGCAATATATCAACCGAAAGGTGTATTGATTGATCCGGTTATTTTAGAATCTTTATCCAAAGAAGAAGTTATGGCAGGGTTGGGTGAAGTTATAAAATATGGCGCAATTGGGGATAAAGCCTTTTTAATTGATATATCTTCGTGGTTGGAAGACATTGATTCTTTCCCTTTTGAAGACGCCATTCGTAAATCCTGTAAAATCAAGGCAGAAGTTGTTTCTAAAGATGAGCGGGAAGGTGATCTGCGACGCATCCTTAATTTTGGCCATACAATTGGTCACGCCCTTGAATCTCACTTGGGATATGGTAAAATTCGACATGGAGAGGCCGTGGCTCTGGGTATGAAATGCGCTGGGTTTATTTCTCAAAAACTTAATCTACTTTTAAAAGAAGAACTGTCAATTTTGAACCAGACTATTAATCGATTACCCTTACCACAATTACCCCATATAAACGGAAAACATTTAATGCCATTTATAAAGACGGATAAAAAATCAGAAAATGGTATCCTGAATTTTATACTATTAGATGGTCTGGGAAATGCCATATCCTCTACAGATGTGACTGAAGAATTAATTCAAGAATCGTTGAAGGTGCTCAATTGAAAATACTTATTATCAATGGACCTAATTTGAATTTGCTTGGTGTTCGAGAACCGGATATCTATGGTAGCGAATCATTATCTGATATTGAGAATTGGTTAAACGATCAACCGGAAGCAGATGGTCATTCCATCATCTGGTTTCAGTCCAACCATGAAGGTGAACTCATTGACTTCATCCACGGTGCCATGGGCAATGTGGGGGGTATCGTTATTAATCCTGGCGCATTCACCCATTATTCCTATGCCATACGTGATGCCATCGCAGCTATAAACGTTCCCACCGTGGAAGTTCATTTAAGTGATATTAATACTCGGGAAAAATTTCGGGAAATTTCGGTCATTAAGGATGTATGTCTTGATCAAATTTCCGGATTAGGGAAAATTGGTTATTTAAAAGGAATACAACGCCTAATTAATTAATTACTTTTTGATGGCATCTGCCACTTGCCGATATGCTTCCCGAAATGGGATTCCTTTTTCAACAAGTTTATACGCTTTTTCTGTTGCAAAAAGTTCATCTGTCATGGCAGTGTCACAAATATCTTTATTCACCTTTAATGCTTCAATAACAGCCGCATTGATTTTTAAACAATCAATCCCCAAGTTTATCCCCTGCATGACTGGTTCTTTGGATAATTGTATATCTCTGTTATAGCCCGAAATGAGATTGGCCGTTAATCCTTTCACCTGGGTTTCATACCCAGAAATAATGTGATAACTACCCCGTAATAATTCTAACACATCGGGGTTTTTCTTCTGGGGCATGATTGAACTCCCTGTACAGAAATGATCGGGTAAAGACACATAACCAAATTCTGCCATGGAAAATAATATTAAATCAGAGGCCAAACGATTAATAGTCAACATAATCTGGCCCAAGCCATGCAAAATTGACAATTCGAATTTTCCACGACTTATCTGGCAGTAAATAGGATTTTTTTGAACCCGATCAAATCCCATTTCTCTTGCTGTCATTTCTTTATCAATTTTAATGGGCACGCCATACCCGGCAGCCGAACCTAAGGGCGATTGGTCAATTAGGTTTGCAACTGATTTAAGCATGGATAAATCGTCTTTCATTCCATCAGTATAAGCACCTGCCCACATAGCCATTGAAGAGGGCATCGCTTTTTGCATATGGGTATAGCCGGGAAAAGAAACATCATAATTCTCTTCTCCAAATTTCTCCAAGACTTTTATCCAGCTTTCACCGAGATCAATTATCTCTTGTAATGCTTCTTTATAATAGAGCCGGAGGGCAGTTAGGACTTGGTCATTTCGAGATCGAGCCGTATGAATTTTTTTACCCACATCCCCTAATTGCTCAACCAAATATTCTTCAATGGCTGTATGGCAATCTTCTTGAGATACCTGTATGGTAAAATTATCCTCCCTGTGAAGGTTGATAATATTTTCAAGTTCCATCACCAATTTTTCAACTTCATTATTTTCAAGATATCCCATTTCACCCAACATCCGGGCGTGAGCAATGGATGCCTTGCAATCATAAGGAATTAAAACATTATCTAATGCAGGATCTTTTCCCACCGTGAATGCTCCCACTGCTTTATCAAGATCAACACCCTTATCCCAAAGTTTACTCATCACTTGATTCCTTTCTCCATTTATATGGATTTCTTCTGTGCAATACCAGATTATGTGCTTTGAGTCGAATGGCATTAATATTGATGAATCCTTGAGAGTCCATTGCGTCAAATCCGCCTTCTATATCCATGCTGGACATATCCTGATCATATAAAGATGTGGGTGATTCTCTACCAATAGATATAACATTTCCTTTTAATAGCGCCACCCGCACCGTACCATCCACAGCCTCTTGGCTTTTATTGATTGATGTAAGAAGAAAATCCATTTCCGGAGAAAACCAGAACCCATTATATATCAATTCTGCAAACTTCGGAATTAACATATCTCTGATATGCATCACTTCTTTATCCATGGCAACCCCTTCCAGATCCCGGTGTGCTTCCCAAAGGATGGTGGCTCCAGGTGTTTCATAAACCCCACGGGATTTGATTCCGATAAATCTATTTTCTACCATATCTACTCGACCAATACCATGAAGACTTCCCATTTCATTCAGGTATAAAAACATTTCCAGGCTATCGGTTTTCATCGTTCCATCATCCAGGTTTTTTACCTGAGTTGGCATTCCATTCTCAAATTCAATTTCCAATAATGTCTCCTTTTCCGGTGCATCGCTAATCCCATTGGTCATGCTAAATACAGATGCATCCGGCCGGACAGATGGATCCTCTAATACACCCGCTTCATGACTGATATGCATGAGATTTTCGTCCTCACTATATGGCATTTTTTTTGTCGCTGTCACAGAAATATTCCACTCATCCGCATAGGCAAGTAAATCATTCCGGCCCTTAAACTGTTCTAAAAATTCAACATCCTTCCAAGGGGAGAATACTTGAATATTTGGGTCTAAAGCATAATAGGCCAACTCAAATCGGACTTGGTCGTTTCCTTTTCCCGTAGATCCATGAGATACAATCGTGGCACCTTCTTCATGGGCAATATTAATCTGAGCTTTAGCCAACACCGGACGCGCCAAAGATGTGCCTAATAAATATCGTCCTTCGTAAAGTGCGTTGCCCTGAAGTGCCGGGAATATGTAGTCCGAAACAAATTCCTTTTGAAGGTTTTTAACATGAACCCTTGACGCACCTAAATCCAATGCTTTTGATTCTGCCGCTTTAAAATCATCTTTCTGCCCCACATCACCAAGAAAACAGATAACATCATATCCTTTGTTCACTAACCATTTTAAAATAATAGAGGTATCTAGTCCTCCACTGTAGGCCAGTATTATTTTTTTATTTTTCATCCTATCCCTTTCAAAAATACAAAAGCCCCCCGGAACATCCGGAGGGCTTTATTTTAAATCTTTATTAATGACTTAACGCCAAGCGCTACCGATGTCCCTCCCATTCATTGGGACGGCGTCGTTCTACTCTATTCCTGCGTTGATTGTCAAACATAACGAAAGGAAAATAGTGGATAATGAGAACACGAACCAACATTAATTATGATATTCCTGAATTGATTTTACCTCAATTTTCTTCCCCGCCAACCGAATAGCTCTCACAACTGCAGCAGCACCGGAAAGTGTTGTGATAGCTTGGATCCCTTTTTGGATGCAAGCCCGCCCGATAGATTCTTCATCATATCTTGCCTGGGCTCCCATGGGTGTATTTATTACCAAATTAACATCATCGTTTTTAATGCCGTCCACCACGTTCGGTCGCCCTTCTCCCACTTTAAAAACAGACTTCACAGGTATTCCATTTCGCTTCAGTTCCTTCGCTGTACCGGTGGTGGCCACCAAATTGAAACCGATTTCATAAAGATCTCTTGCAATCGGGATTACATTCAATTTATCAGAATCATTTACAGAAATAAATACTGTTCCTGAATCGGGTAATAGATTTCCGGCGCTTATGGAAGCTCTCCGAAATGATTCGCCCATGGTCTTAGATATTCCCATGACCTCACCTGTGGATTTCATTTCTGGGCTTAAAAAAATAGATTCTTCCGGGAATTTATTAAATGGAAGTACCGCTTCTTTTACGGTCACATGATTATGTTCGTCCCAATTAATTAATTCAAACTCAGATAATTTCGTCCCTGTGGCCAATTGAGCGGCGATCCGTGCTAAAGGCGTGTCCGTTGCTTTGCTTACAAAAGGGACTGTTCTACTAGCTCTGGGGTTTACTTCTAATACGTAAACAATACCTTCTTTAAAAGCGAACTGGAGGTTGATTAGACCTATCACATTCAGTTCAAGTGCCAATGATTTCGTAATTCGAATTATTTCATCCATGGCCTCTGTCGTTATCCGGTAAGGAGGCAATACACAGGCAGAATCACCGGAGTGAATCCCTGCTTCCTCAATATGCTGCATCACAGCACCAATGTGAACTGATTCACCATCACATAAAGCATCCACATCAAACTCAAATGCATCTTCTAAAAATTCATCAATCAGGATGGGGTGTCCTTCAGTTACATCTGCATTCCGAGAGATATAATCAATCAACTGCTCCTTAGAATAAACAATTTCCATCGCCCGGCCACCCAAAACATAACTGGGTCGAGCCAACACCGGAAAACCAATCTTTTCTGCCACAACCACCACTTCATCTAGCGTTCTTCCTGTGCCGTATTTTGGACAGGTTACATGTAATTTATCTAATATTTTTCCGAACTTTTCCCTGTCTTCAGCCAAATCAATATTTTCCGGAGATGTTCCAATAATGGGTACACCGGCATTCGCCAGTTGTTGTGCTATCTTTAAGGGTGTCTGCCCACCGAACTGAACCAGCACACCATCTGGCTTTTCGAATTCTACGATGTTGAGGACATCCTCATAAGTAACTGGTTCAAAATAGAGCCGATCTACCAAATCAAAATCTGTACTCACTGTCTCCGGATTACAATTTACCATGATCGTTTTATATCCCTGATCCTGCAATCCGAATACTGCTTGAACACAGCAATAATCAAATTCGATCCCTTGCCCTATTCGGTTAGGCCCACCACCTAAAATAATGACTTTTTCCCCGTTAATAGGTTCAATCTCATTTTCTTCATCATAAGTGGAATAACAATAGGGGGTCTGTGCAATAAATTCTGCCGCACAGGTATCCACCACTTTAAATGAAGGATGAACTGATTCATCTTTTCTTTGATCTCGGATTTCCATTTCCGTTTTCCCAACCATTCGTCCGATTTGCTTATCAGAAAAACCATTTTGTTTTAATTCTTGTAGAGGCGAATCAATATGGTATGTGGATAATATTTTTATTTGTTGTAAAAACCAGGGGTCTATTTTTGTCACTTTAAAAATATCTTCAACGGATTGACCTTCGAGAAATGCCTGACGAACTTTCAATAATCTAAAGGCCGTTGCAAACCGTAAAGTTGACATATCCAAGTTTCGGGCGCGACTTACATCCGGATCGCCGCCGGCCGCTGATTTTGGCTCTAATCCATCCAAACCCACTTCTAATGATCGAAATGCTTTTTGAAGAGATTCTCGAAATGTTCGGCCAATGGACATGGCTTCTCCAACACTTTGCATCTGGACCCCTAAATGCCCGGATGCCGATGGAAATTTTTCAAAATCAAATCTCGGTACTTTGGTCACAATATAATCGATTGTGGGTTCGAAGGCGGCTAATGTTTTGCCTGTAATATCATTGGGTAACTCATCTAAAGTGTACCCCACAGCCAGTTTTGCCGCCACCTTTGCAATGGGAAAACCTGTGGCTTTCGATGCCAATGCTGATGACCGGCTTACGCGTGGATTCATTTCAATAATAATCATTCGCCCATTCTCAGGATTGACTGCAAATTGTACATTGGATCCACCCGTTTCCACGCCAATGGTTCGTAAACATAAAATAGCCCAGTTACGCATTTTCTGGAATTCCTTATCCGTCAGTGTCATGGCGGGCGCCACCGTAATGGAATCCCCCGTATGCACACCCATGGGATCAATGTTTTCAATAGAGCAAATAATAATGGTATTATCAGTTGCATCGCGAATAACCTCTAACTCAAACTCCTTCCACCCCAACAGCGATTCTTCAACCAACACTTCCGTAATTGGACTTGCATTCAATCCATTTTCAATTAATTCCTGGAATTCTTCATAATTATAAGCTACAGATCCACCCGTACCTCCCATCGTAAATGAAGGACGAATAATTATAGGGAAATGCATCTTGTCTAAAGACGCTTCTGCCTCTTGCCATGAATGTACAAATCCACCTTGAGCGGTTTCGATACCTACTGCATCCATGGCTTCCTTAAATTGTTCTCGATCCTCTGCCTTATCAATGGCATCTACTTGGGCGCCAATAAGTTGAATATTATATTTTTCAAGGATACCCTGTTTATCTAAATCCATGGCGAGATTCAAGGCTGTTTGGCCGCCCACTGTTGGCAAAATGGCATCCGGCTTTTCCTTTTGGATAATCGCTTCTACATATTTAGGAGTGATGGGTTCTATGTAGGTGGCATCCGCGAGATTGGGGTCGGTCATAATCGTGGCCGGATTTGAATTCACCAAGATGACGCGATATCCTTCTTCTTTTAAAGCGCGAGTGGCCTGGGTGCCCGAATAGTCAAATTCACATGCTTGCCCAATTACAATGGGACCCGCACCGATGATTAATATGGATTTAATATCTGTTCGTTTTGGCATCTTTATCGCTAGTCCTTAAAGATCAAATCATCCATTCCTTGGTTTACTTTGTACTTAGAATAAATCAAAATAATTTCGCCTACAAATTCATCTTTTTCTGCGTCAAACCCGGCATTTTTAGCGATTTTTTTAAACTCTTCTCGATCGGATCCTGGACCACCAAAATCAAAAGGGGATTTTGTTTCAAGTATCATTTTATTGCCACCGATAAACGGAGGTTGCGGAGTTTTTTAATTGTTGATAAATCTGCAATCATGCACTGTTGCTTTCCATTAATTCTATAAATTGTTGAAATAGGTAACGGCTATCATGAGGACCGGGACTGGATTCTGGATGATACTGGACTGAAAATGCAGGTATGTCTGTACATCGAATCCCCTCCGAAGTGTCGTCATTTAGATTCACATGGGTTGCTTCTACATTGGACGGAAGTGAATCCAAATCCACAGCGAACCCATGGTTTTGGCTGGTGATTTCAACTTTTCCTGAATCTATATTTTTAACGGGGTGATTGCATCCGCGATGCCCAAATTTTAGTTTGAATGTTTTCGCACCTAATGCTAATGCTAAAATCTGATGCCCCAGACAAATGCCGAAAATGGGCTTCTTACCCAGGAGTTCTTTTACTGTTTTTATTCCGTACGTCACGGCTTCAGGATCGCCTGGACCATTACTTAAAAACACACCATCTGGATTAAAGTTCAATATTTCTTTTGAAGATACGCTGGCTGGAAAAATGGTTACATCACAACCTTGGCTTTCCAAAAGCCGGAGAATATTCGTTTTGATTCCATAATCAATAGCTGCGATTTTGTGATCGTTAGATGATGGCTTTTTATCGTTCCATACATATTGAGTTGGGCATGTGACTTCTTTTGCCAAATCCAACCCAGGCATAGATGGCACCTTCAATAGCTTTTCTTTCAGACTATCTATATCCAAATCCACTGAAGAAATAATGCCATTCATAGACCCATGATCACGGATGTGACGCGTAATGGCTCGAGTATCTACCTGTTGGATCCCAACAATTTTTTGATCATTCAAATATTGACCAATGGACTGATTTGATCTCCAATTGGAGGGAATCTCTGTTTCTTCTTTTATAACAAATCCTGCTACTTGGATACGATCTGATTCTACATCATCTGCATTGACGCCATAATTTCCAATGTGAGGGGCTGTCATGGTTACGATTTGTTTGCAATAAGATGGATCTGTTAATATTTCCTGATATCCGGTCATACCCGTATTAAAACATACTTCACCAGTTGTTTCGCCCACAAAGCCAAATGCACGGCCAGTAAATGAGCGACCATCGGCTAATAATAAAATGGCTGATTTCTGATTAGCCATATAGCGGAAATCTTTTAAAAGCTAAAAAAAAACGGCCGCCCTTTAATAAAAGGACGGCCGTTGTAGAAATATCCATAACAGAAATTCATACCTTTTTAGGAAACTTAAAACAGGAATTATCAAATTCTGATTATTTTTTCGTGAGCGCCCATGAGCCATCCCAATCATCACCGGGCGGATTATCTCTGTAATGTTCACAACGTGGAATATATACGCGGCTTGGATTTGTTTTTCTCCCTGGAAACATATCTTCGAGCTTGTCCGATGCTTTAAACCCTTCTATGGCTTTTTCCCACTCCTGATTCCGGTATAGCACCAATGCTTTGTGATATGCATCCAAAAGTTTATCATATCCCTTTGGCATTTTTTCTTTTTCTGCAATCAGTTCAAATACCTGTGCCGGTTCGGATTTTCCCATGACAATTACATAATCCAGATCACGCCAAATGAATTTATCTTTACATGCTTTATATGTTTCATCGGCCACTTGAATATAAATGCCATATTGTTTCGCGGACGCTTCTAACCGTGCAGCCAAATTCACCGTATCGCCCATCATGGTATAATTCATGCGCATGCTTGAACCCATATTTCCCGTAACCATTTGTCCACTGTTAATCCCGATTCTGTTTTGCATATGGTGAACAATCTCCGGCCAGCGGTCACCTTGGCTCTGCCATTTCTCCCGCAATTCATTCAGACTCTCCTGCATTTTGATGGCGGTGATACAGGCCCAGTATTCATGATCATCCACAGGGGCCGGTGCACCATAAAAGGCCACAATAGCATCCCCAATATATTTATCGAGTGTCCCCTTATTATCCAGAAGGATATCTGTCATTTCAGTTAAGTAATCATTTAATAATTCCACCAAATCACTGGCAGATAATTTTTCCGAAAAGGCAGAAAAACTTTGAATATCCGTAAAGAAAGCGGTGTGGTATCCTTCGTTACCACCCAAAGATGGTTCTTCCTTGGCATCAAACATTTGATCGATGAGTTCCGGTGATATATACGCACCAAAAGTATCTTTTAAAAATCGCTTATCTTTTTCCACTATAAGAAAATTATAAAGGAATATACTCCCATAAGTCCCCATCATGGCCAAAGAAGGACGTACAATTTCCCACATGATTAATGATGAGAAAAACTGGCTGTATGTAAATAAAATCCATGCTATAACACCCACCAGTGGTACTGGCAATGTATATAATGGTTTCTCCGGGAGACTCACAACCACACCCAAAACCATACAGATTATAATAATCATGACAAAGGTTTCAGAACGGTGTTTGGGTTGAACAAATTCTCCTTTAAGCAGACTCTGCATCACATTGGCATGAATTTCTACTCCTGCAAATGTTTCCTGAACCGGTGTATTACGCAAATCCATTAACCCCGGTAAAGAGGCACCAACAAACGCCACTTTTCCTTCCCAATATTCCGACGGAAGCATTTCTGGATCAAAACAATACATGTAGGGCAAATAATAGAATGTCTGAAAGGGGCCGTAGTAATTCACATACATTCGTCCATGTTCATCAATGGGAATTTCACGGACAACCGTATTGGTTGTATCAATAAGTCGTAACACCTGATTTTCAAAATCATAATCAAAACCACCATCCTTTTTGATCCCGAGAATATCGATGGCGGCGGACATGACCAAACTGGGATATACATGATCCGGTCCTTCAAAATAAATTGCCGTGGGTGACCGTCGGATAACGCCATCTTCATCCTGGGGGAAATTGGCCGATCCAGCACCAACAGAAGCAGATAGTAAATCTACATATGTATTCCCGATTCGATCCGCTTTTGGAAGTTTAGATTTTGCTTCTGTTGAAACACCATGTATAATATGGTTTTCAAAATAATACCCTTCCGGTTCTGTCTCCATTTTGGGGAGAAAATTGAGTGTGTCTTCCTCCTCAAAAACCAATGCATGGTATGTTTTTTGCGTATTATATGTGGCTTCTAAAAACATGGACGGATCATTACTGACTAAAAATTGATTAGTCACATCGGCTAAGGCTTCTCTTTCTGGTGCTTTCTCAGATATGAGTGCATTCACCAAATCATAGTTAAAGGAATTTTCTTGATCAAAAATGATATCAAACAGAAGCGCTGAAGGATTCCCGGACGAAACGGTATTGATTAACCGGCCGTGGTAGGCTTGTGGCCAGTCGAAATAATGTCCTAAGCCCCCTTCTTCCGGCGGTGCTACCGACGAATTATCAATATCAATGATGACCACATCATCGATGGACATTTGCTCCACACCAGCTGTTCTGGCGCGCATACGCCCATCGTAAGACAGAAATTCATATCCATCTAATAAGGATTTCATGAAACCAATTTCATAGGTGCCCCAACCCACGAGCAAAGCCACGATAATTCCGATACCTGCACCAATGCCGAGGCGCTTGACTAAATCAGACATGGTATATAAAAAAAAGAGGTGTTAATCATTAACCCCTCTCATTTGGTATTTATTTTATGTTTCACTTAATTCCCATCCTTGGCATCCTGTTCCTTATTCCACTTAACAAAATCAAGCCCCGTGTCCGCATCTTGATCAAATTTAAACATGGAATATTTTCCGTCTTTTCTGACATTAATCTGCATGCCTTCTACCAGACTCACCCAATCTTCTAATGATACTTCATAGGGGCCGGATACTTGATCCGGTGCCTTAACTTCAGTGACAGGACCCAATGTGAATTTGGGTGCACCGCCACCTGGCTGGAATCCTTGCTTCAACTGGTTTTTACGCGCTTCAGTCACATTCTTGGCCGCGTTCACATCCACCTTGCCCTCATAGACCAATACAGAACTTTCATCATCCCCTGCTTTGGTTCTGTATTTGGTTCCGCGAATAGCAGCAACAGCGGTAGGCGTCCGAACAGATACATTTTTCTTTTCACCAAATGCCGCCTTGGCCGCGACCCAAACATCTCCTTTTTTCAGCGTAGCACCAAAGTTCTTTTCCATAGGCTTCACATTGGCTTCGGTAATCTCCAATTCTGAATTCTGACCGATTCGCAACTTTCCGCCGCCCACTAATGAAATTTCACAACGGGATTTTGCCAATGTTTTAACCACATCCTTTTCGTGTATAGACATGCGTGGCATGGCACGTTTAAAATCACCAGTTCCGCCCTTTTGCACCTGAACCCGTCCAAGGGGTAAAGTGATCTTCCCAAATTCCTTTTGCCCAAAAGCAAAAGTACTGATGCAAAATGCTATAAATAATAATCGTTTCATCATTTCATCAAAACCATCTTTTTTGTATCCTGATACAATGGCATACCATTTTGAGAATTCACTTCCATCCGATATAGATATACTCCGGAAGGCAGTTGATTCCCATTATCATCTTTACCTGCCCAGATAAAACGATGATTCCCCTTACCTAAGGACCGATTGAGGACCAATGTATTCATCTCTTCACCAAGAAGGTTATATACCTTCAGCGTAACCTTCGCATCTTCTACCAATGATACACGAATATTCGTCACCGGGTTGAATGGGTTGGGCGTGTTCTGGGCTAATTCAAACGTACTTGGAACTACGCCCATGGCGTCCAATTGATCTTCAATTTGTTCAGAAGAACCCACCAGCAGTTCTAAATAATAAGGGTTTTCATTCCCTTGTGAAGTAAAGGTAACCGCTTTTTCACTGCGAAGATTGTATACAATCCCAAGAACCGGATCTATCAATCGGACATCCTGATGGGATGGAATTGCATGAATATCTTCAAGACTGAGGCTTACGATCCCTTTTATATTTGATCGTGCAGCCAAATTCCATGTTTGGATACGACCTTCAGAACGAATATCCTGACTAAAGCTACCGCCATTTTCACTCCAGGAATTATTATCAAAAGCCATGGAAATATAATCACCGATAACCGGTGGTTCATGGTAATCAAATCGATCCCAGGTATCGTTTGCAGATTCATGAACACCAAAAGTCGCAGTTTTATCATAGCGATCCCCTGCTTTCGTAATGATTTTGGCTTTCCAATTAAAGTCTTTTTCATCGTTCGCAGTTTCTTCCGGTATAGCTTCACTTTGTAGTTGAGGTTTAAACATTGGAAAGAATTCCATCATGCCACTACCATTGGAGAAAACCCAGTTTCCGCCTCGGGGAACCATAGTGGTCGTGTTCGTATAACTGGATCCATTCCATTGATACAAGTTTGGTTCAACATTTTCACTGAATACCACATGTTCAGCTAAGTTGACTGGAAAATAATATGGGTTACCAACCATGTTCCAACCATCGGACAAATTCAGCTTTGTGGAAGAGAATATCGGTGTTGTTTTACCTGGTCCGGTATTTATCTGTTGTGCATTTTTTGTAATTAACCAAAATGCCGCCCCCGGGGTAAAAGAAACACCACCTTCATGATATTGACCATTGGACCATTCAAATAATCGCCATTCTACCTTATTGGGCGAGCCCAATTCATCATGTATCACATCTTCAGATCTAGCATCCTGCAGTACAGCGGGAACAGAAACCATTTGATAGGTTTTGGCATTGGTTTCTGCAAAAAGAGATGGATCAGGCAAATCACCGAATGCAACCTGTATATCACTGATGGAAGTCCCCGACCAAATGCCCATTTTATCCTGAGCTTGATACGCAATTGCCAGTCCGCCCATATTAATATCATAAGGAGCAATTGTTGCAGTCCATGTACCATCTCCATTATTATTTGCCTGGGCAAAACCGTTATGAATTACATCTGTATGTCCGCTCCAAAATTCAACTTCAACATGCTCTACTTCACTCCCAGTCATTTGACTTGCGCTTGCTCCAAATGACAATTGGAGTTCTTGACCTACATTAGCTTGGATCGAGGAAGCTGACGGTGGTGTAATCTCTGGGCCGGGAACAAAATGAAGCCTAAATGCAAAGTTTAGTCTCGACCCCTGTGCGAGTCGATCTACTTGAATGTATCCCCAGTCATAAGGATCAGTATTTACATCAAAGGCATCATCCTGTGCCCCGTGTTTATAATAATATGCAATCCAGGCATACGCCGAGTCATACTCTGCGTCAAAGTTTTCATTCTTAAACGTGTAAATTTGATCGATTATCGGGGTTGTATCAAAATCTAAAATACGCTGCGAGAAAATAGGATTATCCGGAATCCCTGGCAGAGCATTAATTGGATTTGTATCTTCATTTTCATAAAGCGCCAGCCACAGATCGCCATTGCCTATATCTGGTGCAATACTTTTAATTACCACTTCTACAGAGTCTCTATACGTCTTTTCATTGATGATCAGGTTCACAGGGCCGCTGGGTGATATACTGAACAACTCCGATACACCAAATGGTTCATCATAAGTATCCAAGGTTTGATCATTATTGGCGTCAAAATGACCGACTATATAGTACTGATTCTCTGCCAGCATTCCCTCGATCGTGAACGTTTTCAGCTGATCATAGGGCGGATCCACATTATTTTCGGTCGCACCCCATACAGATTGACCCGCGTATGGATCCTCGCCTTCTTTATTGACCCACAGGTGTAAATCACCGGGTGCATATTCTTTTTGGATCTTGATCTGCACCTGAAGCTGAACTTGAGTACCGCCGCCGCCGCCGCCTAAATCAATATCCGTATAAGCATATCCCTGGCTATCAGTATATATATTATCAAGGTTCACTATAAATTCACCCCCGTCGGGCATATCATTATTATTCTGATCGAAAAAGGCCTCTACCTTATAGGGGCCGCCGCTGGGAACAATACCACTGCCACTCAATTGAAAATTCCAGCCTTGGGCTGGAGAGGGGGTACCTTGATTATCCAAATTATCAACTAAGTCTGGCGCACTATTAGATCCTGGATGCCAAACACCGACATGGACATCACCGTTGCCAATATTCTGGTTTAATCGGACCACAATCTCAATTGTATTCGATGTACCACCGCCACCGCCGCCGCCGCCTTTCATCAAGGTTAGGGTACCTGCATTACCCTGTTTATTGGTCACCTGAAATACTTGGGAAATTGCTCCGTACTCTGTGGCATTATCCCATTGATCATCATTGTTTGAAT
>Ga0315336_1001382_pt1 | contig 48076 bp, 37 predicted proteins | sample ASW5metaG_FD_204512 | JGI IMG/M metagenome (GOLD analysis project Ga0315336, IMG submission 204512) | Ammonia-oxidizing marine archaeal communities from Monterey Bay, California, United States - ASW #5 | ecosystem: Environmental > Aquatic > Marine > Intertidal zone | place: USA: California...
CTCAAACGGCAGACCGAAAAGATCTTCAAATGGCTCAAGAAACAGCACGTCCTCTTGCGGTGTTTCGGCCTTGAACCCGGTTTGCCTCCAATTGTCGACGGCAAGCAGCGGCGCATTAACCCCCGCTTCGGTCATATAGAACGCATGGGCCGAGATCCTCGGATTGATTTCCATTAGCTTGCCAACGCCATCTCGCGAGTCGATCTTGGTCTGAACAGTTAGGCATCCGCGCCAACCAAGTTGCTCTATCATATGGATGACCTTGTCCAGATCCGGATGGGAATGCGACGAAACGCAGGACGCTGACGAGTTTTGGAACAGTCGATTGCGGTACCTCACGATGCGCGGGCAGGAGACGTGCACGACGTTGCCGTTCGCGTCGGTTACGGCATAAAAGTTCTGCTTCTCTCTACCTGGAACGTATTCTTGTATGATCGGAGCTTCGAACTCTCTACTGGCGGCCGCGTACCGGTCGGCAAGTTCGTCCCGCGTCGACACGATTTCGAATCCGTAGGCATGCTGCGATTGTCGCGGCCGTACGACATAAGGTGGCGACAACTCGGTGAAAATTTCGGCGAAGTCGTCCGCATTCTTTGGCATATACGTCCGCGGGATCGGGAACCCGCATTCTTCGGCGAAACGAATCGTTGCATACTTGTCAAGCAAGATCTTGGTGGTCGAGAATTCCGGGACCAAGACCGCCACATCGTGTTCGGAAAACCTGGACTTGTTTTTCGACAATACATAGACGTCCGGATCGCTGGCCGGAAAAATCACATTGATCCGTTCGCGGGCACAGATATCGATCAATGCGGTAATATAGTCTTCTTCGCGTTGGGTGTTGCCCTCGTTCATTCGGCCGGAATGCCAGTCATTTCCAGGCGAGAACATTTTGATCCTCGAATCGATATGTTTGGAGTAGGCCGCCGCCGCCGGCACCAGCCGATCGATGCGCCGGTTCGCCTGAACCAGAACCGCTATATGTTCAGCGAACGGGCGCAACGAATCTACTACTGCATAATGGGCGTTGGTGAGCAATATGCGCATGGCCGACGGGGATTCCGTTTGTTTATATCCGCTTGAGCCAATCAGCGATTTCGCGGATGCATTGATTGCCTTGCGGGATCACTTTGGTAAGGCTTGCGAAGGCGTGGATCTGGCCCGGAAAATGCCGATGCACGGTCGGCACGCCGGCCGCCGCCAGGCGCTCGGCATAGGCGGTACCTTCGTCGCGCAACGGGTCGAAACCGCCAGTCACCATGTAGGTCGGCGGCAATCCGGAGATGTCTTCCGCGAGCCCCGGCGAGAACCGCGGGTCCGTCGGGTCGTCAAAGCCGCAAAGATAGGTCTTCAAATACCACGTGGTCCGATCCAGCGGGATGATATAGGCGTCGCGAAGCTGCTGGATCGACTCGGATTGCATGCGCCCGTCGAGGCCCGGATAGATTAAGACTTGAAAAGCCGGCGCCAGCCCGTCGGCCTGTTGGCTAACCACGGCCGCTAGATTGCCGCCGGCGCTGTCGCCGCCGACGCCGACCCGTTCCGGATCGCCGCCGATCGATCGGGCGTTGTCGCGGACCCAATGGTATGCGGCGATGGCATCGTCGACCGCGGCAGGAAACGGGTGTTCCGGCGCCAAGCGGTAATCGACGGAAACAACCATGCCGCCGCTCCATTTGGCGAGCTTGCCGCAGAGCCCGTCATGGGTGTCGATATCGCACTGCACCCAGCCGCCGCCATGGAAATACACCAGCACTGGCAAGCTGTCGTCGCTTTTCGGGCGATCGCAATAGATCCGTGCCCGCAGGGGGCCGGCAGCGCCGTCGATCTCGGTGTCCTGTTTTCGCAACAACGGTGGGCATGGTTCGTCGAACGCCTTGGCGATCTTATGGGTCTGCGCCCGACTTTCCTCGACGGTCGGGACTTGGGCCGGCTGGCGCAGCATGTTAGCGAGGCGGCCGACGGCCTGTGCTTTCGGGTCGAGCACTTTTGGACCCAGGTGTTCTTCGCGTCCGCGATAAATCAGCCGAACGATAGGCTCGGGCAGCCGCGTCATCGCCAATCCCGCCAAAATTGCTGCCTTGCCCATGCCTTCGACCTATCGCGTATAGGCGATCTGATCGGCGGGAATGTGCCGCCAGGTCGAATCCTGTTCCTGTTCTTCGAGGAAATGCGCGCCCATGCTGACGCTTCTCGGCGTCAGAAGGAACATCCGCGTCGAGCCCCAAGGGAAGCCAAGGTCGAGGATGACCGCGGCGCTGACGCCATCCAAATTCATCGGCACCGGTCGGCCGCTGCGGGCGCTGCCGAGTTCCTGTTCCATCAGGCCGGCGAAGCGGCAATAGGCGCCGAAGGTGCCTTCCGCCTTGGCGACGTCCAAGACCTTCGGTGCGCGCGGGTCGGCGCCATGCAAGGGGATGCCGTAGCCCGGCAAGCGCTCGCCCCGAGCCTGGGTATCGGCCACGACCTGGCGCGCTTTGGTGGCCAAGACGTCGTCGCCAAGCGTCGGGTCGGCCAGGTCCAGGTCGGCCAGGCTGTCAACCATGAGCTTCGCCAGTTGCTCGCCGAGGCCGCCCATGCGGTCGCCAAAGGCCAAGATGCCGCCGCCGACGGCGGCCTGGATCGAGGTGCCGTAGGAGGCGAAACAGCGGCTGATCATGGACGGCGGCGCGATGCCATGTTCGATCGAGGCGACCAGAAGGGCATCCAACACTCGGGCTTGTGGCTCGCTTGGCATGCGGCCCTGCAGCAACAGGAACATCACTTCCGAGAACGATGCGCCACCAATCAGCTCGCTCAATCGATGGCCGCGCACCAATATCTCTTCCTCATCATCGGTGCTGACCACCTCGGCGATGCTGGTCTGCCATTCACTCATGGTCCGGGTTGGCATGGGTTTACTCTGCCGCCTCTCGCATGGTCGGGGTCTCGGCCGGCGCGCGCGCCATCCATTTGTGGAAGACCGGGGTTTGTGGCGGTTCCAAATGGGTGTCGGCGAGGCAGCGCGCTTTCAGCTCGTCGACCGTGCCGCCAAAATTGAACAGCTCTGGCTTGCCGCGTTCCTGGGCCATGCGCCGGCGCAGATCACGGGTGGCGCGGTCGTCAACGCTGAGGTCGTCCTTCAACACCACGCCATACCGTTGCGCGCCGTCCCGGGTGATGATGCCGCGGTCGGCGTCGAGTGCCACCTGTTCGGCCGCCCGCTCCAGCGGGTCGCCCCAACCGCCGCCGCCCCAGGTGTTGAAGTAGAGAATATCGCCATCGGCAACTTTGATGCGGTCGCATTTGGGCTTCATCCACTCCGAGGACCCGTCGGCGCGTACCATCAATTTATCGCTGCGCTGACCCGGCAGGCCGCCATTGACGCCCCAGGGATGGGTTAGCCAGCGGTCGTCGTGGATTGAGATCTCGCCGGGCTCGAGGAACTGATAGCCCATGGAGAGGCCATTGCCGCCACGATGCAGGCCCGGCCCGCCGCTGTCGGCGATGGTCTCATATTTTACGATACGCAGTGGGAAGTATGCTTCCAGGAACTCGTTCGGCACGTTGGTGAAGGCCGGCCACAGCGAATGGCCGTCCGGCCCGTCGCCGGCCGGCCGGCCGGGTACGCCGCCGAAGCCGATTTGATAAAGCTGGTACCACTCGCCGTCCTTGTTGTAGCCGGAATACATGAAATGCGGGCTGTCGGAAAAGCCCGCGGCGCAGAGCGCGTCGGGCGAGCCTTGACCGAGAAGGCCGCTCATGATGTCGAAAATGCGTGCCAGCAAATGCGTCCGCGAACTCAGCGCCGCGGGCCGGATCGGTTTCAGGATGGTGCCGCGCGGGATACGCACTTCAACCAAGTCGTAGAAACCGTCATTGAACAGGATCTGCGGGTCGAACATGTTGATGAAAAAGGCGCCCAAGAACATCTTGAACATTTCTTCATTCAGCAAAAAGTTGACTGAGCTGATCGACTGCGGGTCGGTGCCCTCGAAATCGAAGATGACGCCGTCGCCCTCGCGCCACATGGCACAGGCGATCTTGTAGGGACCCATGCCCATGCCGTCGTCGTCGATGAAATCCTCGAACCGCTGCTTGGTTTCCGGGATCACCATTTTCAAGATCGCGCCCATGGCGCGCTTGTTGCGGTCCAGCATCTCCGCCATGGCGACAACAAGTTCGTCGACGCCGAAGCGGTCAGCCATCTCGACGACGCGGCGTTCGGCAAGCCGCATGGCCGCAACCAGGGCATTGAAATCCGAACGGTTCCAATCGGGCAGCCGGCAATTGCGCAGGATCACCTCCAGGATCTCCTGGTTCAGGACGCCGTTGCGGATGATCTTGACCGGCGGCACCTGGATGCCTTCTTCGAAAATCTGCGCCGCGTCCGTCGGCAGGCTGCCCGGCACCTTGCCGCCGATGTCGGTCATATGGCCGAACATAGCCGCCCAGGCGACGATGCGCCCGTCGATATAGACCGGCATCATCATCAGCCAGTCATTGAGATGGCTGATCGCGCCGTTGCACATATAGGGGTCGTTGGTCAGGAAGACGTCGCCCTCTTCGATGGTGCCGTTATAGCCCTGTTGGAAGCCCCAGAAGAAGGAGCCGAACTGGCCGACCACCATTTTGCCTTCCGGATTGGCAATCATCGGGAAGGCGTCGTGCTGTTCGCGGATGCCAGGCGACATGGCGGTGCGAAACAGCACCGCGTCCATCTCGCTGCGCGCGTTGCGCAAAGCATTTTCGATGATGTCGAGGGTGATCGGATCGACGTCGACCGCTTCAAAGGGCGTTGTATTCGATTGAATGACTTGTGCGGGCATGAGGTAAAGCTTTCCGGTTGCCGTTAGGTCGCGGGACGGATGAGGATGTTGCCGACGGAGTCGGTTTCGCCGACATGGCCAGGCAGGATCAGGGTGGTTGAATCCATTTCGGTGACGACGGCGGGGCCGCTAATTCGGTCACCGGCCCTGAGTTTCGATCGGTCGTAGATCTTGGCCTGATGTTCGCTGCCGTCGACGAAGACAGTCGTGGTCTCGTAAACCGCACCGGCGGCGTCGCCGGTTCCCTGCTCCAACTGCTCGGCCTTGGCGGTGCTCTCCTTGCCCTGCACGATGGCGCGCAAATTATAGAGCTCATGGTTGCTGTCTTGGGCGAAGGTGAAAAGCTGTTCGTGCAATCGGTTGAAGCGCCGTTCGACCCTGGCCAGGCCGCCTTGGGCGAGTTCGTCAGGCGTCAAGTCGACGGTGAGCCGCATGCCCTGTCCGGCGTAACGCAGATCGATTTGATAGAGCGTCGATTGATCTGCTTGGGCGACGCCTTCGGCGTCGAGAGTGGCCGCCGCGGCCGCTGCCAGATCCTCCAAGATGCCACGCACCTCCTGGTCGCTGGTTTCGACGGTTTTGCGCACAAATGTCCGCGAGGCCTCGTCGCGAACCCGCGTCGTGGCATCGCCATAAGCGCAGAGTACGCCGGGTCCCGGCGGGATGATAACCGGCCAGGAATTCATCAACCGGCCGAGCGCATTGGCGTGCAAAGGCCCGGCGCCGCCGAAGCCGATCAGCGAAAAGTCGCGCGGGTCGAAGCCTTGCTCGACCGAGACCAGGCGGAGCGCGCCGAACATGTTCTCGTTGACGATGTTGACGATGCCTTCCGCCGCCTCCATCACCGACAGCCCCATAGCACTCGCGACCTTGGCCACGGCGGCCTTAGCTTTTTCCGCGTCGATCTGCATGTCGCCGCCCAGTCGTGCCGTCGCCGGCAAATAGCCGAGCACCACGTTGGCGTCGGTCACCGTCGGTTCCTCGCCGCCCCGGCCGTAGGCGGCCGGTCCCGGTTCGGCGCCGGCGCTTTGCGGTCCGACCCGCAAGGCACGGGTCAGCTCGGGTACATAGGCGATCGAGCCGCCGCCGGCGCCGACGGTGCGCACGTCGATGGATGAGGCGCGCACAGTGACGTCGCCGACCCGGGTTTCGCGCCGGGTCTGGGCGGTGCCGTCTTGGATCAGGGCGACGTCCGTCGACGTACCGCCCATATCGAAGGTCAGCAAGTTCTCGAAGCCAGCCTGGCGGGCCATCCAGATGGCGCCGGAGACGCCGCCGGCCGGGCCGCTCATCAACAGATTGACCGGTGTCGCCTTGGCGGCTTCTGCCGACGCCAGGCCGCCGTCGGAGCGCAGAACATGCAGGGACACGCCGTTCATGCGGCGATCCAGTTCGCTATGCAGGTTCTCGATATAGGTCGACACGACCGGCCGGATGTAGGAATTGACCACCGTTGTTTCGGCGCGTTCGTACTCATACATTTCCGGCACCACTTCCGAAGAAAGCGAAACCGGGATGCCCGGCATTACCGCCTCGGCGATATCGGCGATGCGCTGTTCATGGGCGCCGTTCGCATAGGCATTCATCAACGACACGGTGAGCGCTTCGACGCCGCGTTCGGCCAGCCTCGCCAGGTCTTGCCGCAGTTTCGCTTCGTCCAGCTGATCGACGATTTCGCCTTTGGCGCCGATCCGCTCGTCCGCCTCGATGGTCAGTTCCAATGGCGCCAACGGGTCGCTTTTGTTGAAGATAACCCAGCCGCCGAGGCCGCCTGGCACATAGGAGCGGGCAATTTGCAGGACCTGTTTGTAACCTTTGGTGGTGACCAGGCCGACCCGGGCACCGTTCGCCGTCAGCACCGTGTTGGTCGCCACCGTGGTGCCGTGCATGACATGGCCAATGGTGCTCGGTTCGATGCCGGCAAGATCGCAGATCCGTTCTATGCCGCTCAAGACGCCGATGGATGAATCCTGCGGCGTTGACGGCACTTTGGCCGTGTAAGTATGTCCGGTTTTCTCTTCGATCAGCAACAGATCGGTAAACGTGCCGCCGACGTCGACGCCGAGCTGATAGAGGCCTTCGCCGCCGGCCCGACGCTGACCGATCGGTGTTGACCGCGTGGCGCGCGCCGGTGCCGCTGTACGGTTCGGCGGCGTGCCGCGGGTTTCGACGTCCCGGCCGCCGTCACGACGCGCGACGACCGGCGCCGGCCTAATTTTCGGCGGCGCCACCTTGGGCGGCGGCGCGACCCGTGGTGTCGGTGCGATGGAGGGTGCGGGCGACGTGCGCGCGGTTGCCGGTGGCGGCGCCGGCGTCGAGGACGACGTATCATCGACACTGGGCGCCTGGCGGTTCGGGCGTCCCAGCGCCTCGAAGGCGTCGCGGGCGGTCTTCAACTGATCGTCGAACCAACCGGTGGTGTTATCAGCGTCTTTGGCCATAGCCTCTCGCTTGTCGTTAAATTATGGGCACTTAGTGTCTTGGCTCAGGCGCTGTTGCGGCCGCGCCAATGCTCGATCCATTCGATCGCTTCGTCGGCAGAGGTGACGTCGCAATAGCGGCGGCCGACGTCGCGCAAATTGTCTTGGTGCGGGCGATCGTCATGGTCGCCGACGCAGTCTTCGGGAACGATGGTGCGAAAGCCGAGCTGGAAACTGTCGGTGACCGAAGCGCGGACACAGCCCGACGTGACACACCCCGTCACGATCACGGTATCGACCTTTTCCTTGGTCAGATAGGCCGCGGCCGGGGTTTGAAAGAATATCGACGCACCGGTCTTGCGCATGGCGACGTCGTAGGTCGGGTCGTAGATGCGGTCGTCGAACGCGGTCGATTCATGGCCCTCGATCAGGTCTTCCATGACCGCCTTGACCTTCCAATAGGGCATGTCGCGTTTTGAATGATAGGCGGTATAGCAGGTCGCGACCGGCACGCCGGCGGCACGCGCTACCTCCAGCAATCGGGCGGTGTTGTTCACGGCCCGCTCGATCAGTGGCGCACCGCCCAACGAAAATGCAGAATCGGTGAACGCTGTCTGAAAATCGACGACGACAATTCCCGGTTTCTCGCCATAGCCGATGTCGTGCGCGCCGTAGGTTCTGTCCGTATAGGTGGGGTCCGATGCGTCTGCCATGCTGCACTCCCGGTTTTGTCGAGCCTAAGCGTATCGTAGTTTGGCGTTCGTCGAAACAGGTCCGACGCGATAGACTTGGACAATTGATGGCCATGAGAACGGGTTAGTGTCATGAAACCAGACGTAAAAGGCGACGCCGCACGGGCATTCGCGGTGCTCGAAGCGGGCGGCATCGCCGTGTTGCCGATGGATGTGGGGTATTCCTTGATCGGCGGCTCGGAAACGGCACTCAGCCAAATATTTGAAACGAAAAAACGCGCCAGCTCCAAGCTCAACGCGATGTTGGCCGATCGCGACCTGCAGCAGGACCTGCATATCCTCGATCAACGGGGCTGGGAGGTCGTGGACGCCATCACGGAAGATTACGGTTTGCCGCTTGGCGCCATCGCACCGGCGCACATGGATCACCCTATTCTGCGGAAAATGGAGACCGGCGCGCTGGAGCGCAGCAGCAAGACCGGAACGGTCCTGATGCTGCTCAATGCCGGCGCCTTTCACGCCGAGATCTGCCGCTTGAGCCGGCAGGCGGTGCAACCGTTGTTCGGCTCGTCCGCCAACCTTTCGCTTGCCGGCACGAAATTCTGCATCGAGGATATCGAATCTGAGGTTTTGGCGGTCGCCGACGTCGTTATCGACCACGGCTTGCGCAAGTATCATCTCTACGGCGCGTCATCGACCTTGCTCGACTTGCAGACGCTTGAGGTGGTGCGCTACGGCTCCTGCTTCGAACTGATCGCCGACATATTGGCGCGGCACTTCGGCGTCGCCCTGCCGGCGCCGCCGCCCGGCCATATTCTCGACCTTGTCGGTCATCGGCTGTAACTGTTTCACGAGGGAATAATGGGGCAAGACAAGGCCGACCAAACAGCAGAACCGCTGCCGCTTGCCGGCGTGCGGGTGCTCGAATTTTGCCACACGATCATGGGCCCGAGTGCTGGCCTGCTGTTGGCCGATCTCGGCGCCGACGTGATCAAGATCGAGCCGGCGCCGGACGGCGACGCCACGCGGGGCTTACGCGGTTTCGCGACCGGTTTTTTCTATGCCTTCAACCGCAACAAGCGCAGTTTTGCCGTCGACCTGAAATCGGACGCGGGTCGGGCTGTCATCCATGATTTGGTCAAGACCGCTGACGTGGTGATCGAAAACTATGCGCCTGGGACCATGGACCGGTTGGGTTGCGGCTACACCACGCTTTCAGAGCTCAATCCGCGGCTGATCTACTGTGAGCTGAAAGGCTTCCTGAGCGGACCTTACGAACACCGGCCGGCGTTGGACGAGGTCGTGCAGTTCATGACCGGCCTCGCCTACATGACCGGGCCGCCGGGCACGCCGCTGCGCGCCGGCAGCTCGGTGATCGACATCATGGGCGGCATGTTCGCAGTGATTGCGGTCCAGGCCGCCTTGCGCGACAGAGAGCGCACCGGACGGGGTCAATTCCTTCGCTCAGCGCTTTATGAATCGGCGGCGTTCCTGATGACACAGCACATGGCCGGCGAAGCCATCACCGGCCGGCCGCCGCCGCCGATGCCGGCGCGCGAAGGCGTCTGGGGCATCTACGAGACTTTCGACACCGCCGATGGCGCGCAGATCTTCATCGGCATGACCAGCGACAATCACTGGCAACGCTTTTGTAACGAGTTCGACCGGGACGATCTGCTGGCTGACCCGCGGTTTAAGACCAATCACGATCGCGTCCGCGAACGACCAATCCTGGGGCCGATCGTGTCGTCGATCACTGAGGCCCATAGTCTGGCTCAATTGACGGAAATCTTCGACCGCATCCTGATTCCGTTTTCGCCTGTGGCCAAACCCGGTGACCTATTCGATGACCCCCAGCTCAACGCCGACGGCCGCATGCTGGACCTGGATTTTCCGGGCGATCGGCGCGCGCTCATGCCGCGGCTGCCGATCGAGATAGGCGACCACGATTTCGGTTTGCGCCATCAGGCGCCCCGCACCGGCCAGCACACCCGCGCTGTCCTAGCCGAATTGGGCTACGACGTCGGGGCAATCGACGGTCTGGAAAACGATGCTGTCATATCAGGCGAATCCGATTAGGGCACGAATGATTCGAACAGATAAAACTGGAGTCCAACGCACACATGAAGTAACCGACAAACTAGGGCGAATGAACTTTTCTCGTGCATTTCGAGGAATTTGTTGGTTATAGTCGAGGGGAATTCGACGGGCAAAACGGGCGCCGAATTTGTTGAGATAGCCGGGCTTGGTTCATAAGGCGCTGTCACAGGCGCGGGGGGCGGTTATGTTGGCAGAGCAACGGCTACGGTTGCATCTGAAGCTCGGTCATATCAACTACAACTTGAAACGACGCAACGCACGCCAATGGGTTCAGAGCTTCCGGAACCGGGCGCAACGCAGCCTGTTTGATCGAAATCTTAGGCGAACTTATGAGCGCCGGGTGAAGCAGCACAGCCCTTATTTGCCGTCAGTTACCGCGCGGGCAAGAACGATTCTGCGTGATATCGAGACGGAAGGCGTCAGTATCGATTCCGCGAGAACGCTCGACCTTCCATTGACTGATGAAGTGCTTCGCTCGGCGGCTCAACTTTTGCCTAGTTTGGCCGAATGCCCCGCCACCCAACCAGGCGGATTTAGGGTTTTCGCCGATCAGGAGTGCTTTAAGGACTTCCCTCAGCTTTTTCTATGGGGGCTTAACGACGTCGTGTTGGACATGGTGGAGAATTACCTCGGTGTGCCGGTCGGCTACCACAAAGTCGACGTCATCAGGTCAATCCACAACGGTCTTAGCCACGGCGCGCGAATGTGGCACCTCGACGGCGAAGACCATCGGACGTTCCGGATAATTATTTATCTGAATGACGTCGATCATGGTAGCGGACCCTTTGAATACATACCCCGGCCGATTTCGCAAAAGGCTCGCCAGGACCTCAAATACTCACAAGAGTACGTGCCCGATGACGTGATGAGCAACGTCGTTCGTACCAATCTTTGGAAGTCTTGTGTCGGGCCACGCGGAACAATAATCTTCGCTGATCCGACAAATGTATTTCATCGGGGCAAGATGCCAACGCGTCAGGAACGCTTTGCTATCTTTTACTCATACCATTCCGCCAGGCCGATGTATCCCCGCTATCTGCCTCCGGGATTCTCAAGAGATATTGTGGCCTACATGAATTCCAAGCTTTCCGAGCGTCAACGAGCCAGCGTCTACTGCCGGGGCTAAATGCCGATGTCTTGAAGGTTGTAGTCTTTCAGGCCGGCCTTGGCCGCGGGAGTCCAGCGGTACTGGCTGGTGCGGTCGGCGAGCGGTGCATAGACATACGGTGTCTCATCCGGGAAGCGCTGGCGCCGGGCATCGATGGCGTACATGATCAGGCGTGAGCGGTTCTCGATATAGTCTTGGTCATAGACCGTGATCGGGTTGTGGATGCCGCCACCTTCCACGCCAAGCACGAACTTGCGCCGGTGGAAGCCGAAATTGATCGTCACCCGGACGTTCGGGCTGGTGTTCGCGAACGAACCATGGATCGCCTGGCGGTTGGTGATCGCAACGTCGCCGGGGCCGCAGATGAGCGGCACCGCATCGGGCAGGCGATCGGAGCCTGCCGCCTCGGCCATGGCCCTGATATCCGCCTTGCCGATGCGGTGGGATCCCGGCACCACCCAGAGGCCGTTGGCGGCGTCGCAGCCGTAGAGTTGCGCCATATAGTTGAAGCCGTGGCTGCCGTCATCCAGGTCGGGGCTGTCCCAATGGGTCCAACCGTCCTGGTGCCAGGCGACGGAACCGCCCAAATGCGGGTGCTTGATCCATACCGCCTCGTTGAACGGCGTGAAGTCTGGGCCATTGATGGCTTCGGCGACGGCCAGCAGTTCGGGATGCCCATAGGCGCGCAGACAGGCATCGGAGAATTGCAGCGTCCCCAGCACCACTTGCATCACGGCATCGGGTGCCTCGGCGGGCGCCGTGGGCTCGATCATCTTTGCTGGATGGCGACCATGCGAGGCATCGGTGCCGCCGATCGGGTCGGACAGCGGCTTGACCATGGTGACCGTGCGCGCCGCGCAATCGACGCCGAGCGCCGGGCGGCCGTATTTGTCGATTGCCGCGTCCTTGGCAACCGGCGCGCGCTCCAACATGTCGGCGACATCGCGTTCCAGGTCCGCCCGCTCGTCTGCGCTCAGCACATCTTGGAGAATGTAGAAGCCGTGGCGTCCGTAAGAGTCCAGGATCGCCGGGTCGAGTGTGCCGTCGGCGCCGAAGCGGATCGGACCGCGGTTATCCATCGCCAAGGCGCGCCGGGTCCCGTCCTCGCGGTAACGGGCCATTTCCGCTTCATCGGCGCCATAGTCGGTGACCGGGATGTCCAGGAGCGGAAGGTTGATCATGATTTATCCTCCTACTGCAAGATGGCGGCTCGCGCCTTGGTGAGGCTGCCGCCGCGGATCAACGAGCCGGGCAGGGGGTGGCCGACGATGTCTTCGGCCAGTTGCGCCGCCTCGATCAAGCTGTCGAGATCGACGCCCGTCTCGATGCCCATTTCCTCGCAGAGAAAGACCAGGTCCTCGGTGCAGACGTTGCCAGCGGCGCCTTTCAGCCGGGCGAACGGGCAGCCGCCTAGACCGCCGACCGACGAATCAAACAAATCCACGCCCAGTTCCATGCCGGCATAGGCGTTGGCGATACCGAGGCCCCGGGTGTCGTGTATATGCAACGCGATGCGCGGCTCGGGCCACCGCTCCCGCACCGCGCCGACGACCCGCTTGATCGATTTTGGTGTCGCCCAGCCCATGGTGTCGGCCAGGCTGACGATCGAAATCGTTTCGCCGGCCTCTTCGGCGATATCGAGCATGTCTTGGGTCGCGTCGAGTACTTGCTGGGTCGAAATATCGCCCTCGAAATTGCAGCCGAACGCGGTCATGACACCGATCCGCTCGACAGGAATGCCGTGGTGCTGATAAAGCGCGAGCTGATTGCGTTGAACCCGCCGGTTTTCCTCGAAATTGCGGTTGGTGTTGTGCGCCATGAAGGTTTCCGAGGTGGTTGTCGACAGGCTGCCGCGCAGCTCGAGATCCGGTGCCGCCATGGCCCGCTGCAAGCCTTTTTCGTTAAGCCAGAGCGCCGAGTAGGCGACACCGGGCCGCCGCCTGACGCCGGCAACGACGGCGTCGGCATCGGCCCAGCCGGGCACCCGCTTGGGGTTGACGAAGGAAGCGATCTGGATGGATTTGAGCCCGGTACCGGACAACGCGTCGATCAACTCGATCTTGCGCGTCGTCGAAATCGGCCCCGGCTCGATTTGAAAGCCCTCGCGCGGGCCTTCTTCCTTGATCGTCACACGGCTCGGCAAGTCGCTCATGGGGCGCTCCAGAATGGCTTAAGTGTGCCCCATCATTGTCCCGCGGCGGGCTTTCTGCAAGCCGCGCGGCGCCCCGGTTTTCCTTTCATCGGTATTGCCTATACTGGATGGCCTAAGCGATAGGAGCGCTTTCGATCATGGCAGCATCGGCTGGGAGCGAGGAACGCCGCAAGGTTCCCGTCTATTGCAATCAATGCGTCTGCGGGCCCGACCTGTTCAAGGTCGACGTGGTCGACGGGGTGGCCCGGGGCATCGAGCCGAATTTCGATGCCAAGGACCAGCATCCGGCTGACGGCCGGGTCTGTGTCAAGGCCTTCGGCCTGATTCAGAAAACTTATAACCCGAACCGCATCACCCGACCGATGAAGCGCACCAACCCGAACAAGGGCCGGGAGCATGATCCCGGGTTTGTGGATATTTCGTGGGACGAGGCGTTTGACCTGGTCGCCGCCAAGATGCGCGCCATTCGCGAGGCCGGATTGCGCGACAATCAAGGCTATCCCAAGGTCGCGGTCACCTTCGGTGGCGGTGGCACGCCGACCCGCTATATGGGGGCGTTCCCGGCGTTCCTGTCAGCCTGGGGTGTCGCCGATTTTGGTTTCGGCAGTGGCCAGGGCGCCAAGTGCTACCATTCCGAACATCTCTATGGTGAGCTCTGGCACCGGGCTTTCACCGTCGTGGTGGATTCCCAGAATTGCGACTACATCCTCAATTTCGGCAACAATCAGGAAGCCTCCAGCGGTGTGTGCGGCGCTTGGCGCCAGGCCGACGCCCGGGCGCGCGGTATGAAGCGGGTGCAGATCGAACCGCACCTTTCCGTGACCGGCGCGCTGTCTGCGGAATGGGTCCCGATCAAGCCGAAAACCGACCCGGCGTTCCTGTTCGCCGTCATCCACCGCATTCTGTGCGAACGGGACTGGCGAGAGATCTGCGACCTGCCGTTTCTTGGCCAAGAGACCAATTCGCCCTATCTGGTCGGGCCGAACGGCTATTTCCTGCGCCATCCCGAGACCGAGAAGCCGCTGATTTGGGACAGTGCCGACGGCGCTGCCAAAGAGCATGACGCCGCGATTGCCGAGCCGGCTCTGGAAGGCCGGTTCACCGTCGCCGGTGTCGAGCACGGGCCGGACGGTGAGGTCTGGCATCACGACGCGGCCCAAGCGGCGCCGGCTTTTCAGATGTTGTACGATCACATGATGCAATATTCGCCGGACTGGGCGGCCGGCGAATGCGATGTCCCCGCCGATACCATTCGCCGCATCGCCGACGAGTTCGTCGCTCACGCCCGGGTCGGCGACACCATCGAGATCGAAGGCGAGACGCTGCCCCACCGTCCGGTCGGCATCATGCTCGGCAAAAGCGTCAACAATGGCTGGGGCGGTTACCAGATGATGTGGGGCCGGACCATGCTGGCCTGTCTTGTCGGGGCGCTTGAGGTGCCGGGTGGCACGCTTGGCACTAAGGTTAGGCTCAACCGGCCGGCCAACAATCGCCTGAATTCGGCCACGGCCGGGCCGGACGGGTTCATGGCCTATCCGTTCAACTCGACTGCCAAGGACGAATGGCAAGGACAGCCCAATATCCGCAACGGCTATCGGACATTGGTGCCGCTCAGCGCCAATTCGCCGTGGTCGGCATCGCTCGGACCGGCGCATTTGCCGTGGCTGTTTCAACAACAAGAACCGGAGAATTGGCCACGACAGACCTTGCCGGAGATGTGGATCTGCTATCGCACCAACCCGGCAATTTCATCGTGGAATGCGCCGGAGGTCGCCAAGCGCATCGCCGAATTCCCGTTTATCGCCGCGTTCGCTTATACGCTCGACGAAACCAACTATATGGCCGATGTCCTGCTACCCGAGGCCGGCGACATCGAAAGTCTGCAGCTGAGCCGGCTCGGCGGTACCGGATCAGGTGAGAATTTTTGGTGGCATGAAGGCTGGGCCGTGCGTCAGCCGGCGGTGGAACCCGCGGGCGACTGCATGGATATGACCGACATCGCCACCGAGCTCGCTAAGCGCACTGGGTTGCTCCCGGAATACAATGCCGCCATCAATCGTGGATCCGCCGGTGCCAGGCTCACCTCCGAAAATTTTGACTACGGCCTCGACGTCGACGTGGCCCACGACCGGGACGCCATCTGGGACGCGGTTGCGAAGGCGGCCAGTCACGATTTGAGCGACGGCGATACTGTGGTCGGCATCGATTGGTTCCGCGAGCACGGCTACATGCTGCGGCCGTTTTCGCAGCTCGAGTGGTACTTGCAACCACGCCTGAAGCAGCTCGGCCTGCGCTTTGAGCAGCCCTACCAGGAGCGCTTGAAACGCCATGGCGTTCAGCTCGGCCGGCGGCTGCATGAATCGGGCATCGAATGGTGGGATCATCAACTGACCGAATACGAGCCGCTGCCGACGTATGAATCTTTTTCCGATATCTGGGTCAATTACGCTAAAGAAGTTGGCCGCGACCCGGCCGAGTTTCCGTTCTGGGCGTTGACCTCACGCAGCATGCAATATTCCTGGGGTGCCAATGTCGGCCTGCCGATGATCCGCGAAATGGCGATGAACGTCGCCGGCCATGACGGCATCATCATGAACCGGACGGCGGCGCAAAAACTCGGCATTGCCGACGGCGACCAGGTAACCATCGAATCCGCCAGCGGCACGACACGCGGCCGCGCTGAGCTGCGTGAGGGCATCCGACCGGACACGGTGCTGATGATCGGCCAGTTCGATCATTGGGCAACGCCGGTGGCCAAAGATTTCGGCGTCGGCAGCCTCAATTCCGTGACACCGCTGGCGCTTTCGCTTACTGATGCGACAGGCAGCGGTGCCGACCTGATGCGCGTTGCCGTCCATCGTGAGGACAGTCGGAGATAGATAGACATGACCGTTGATCAACACGCCAGCGGTGCCGGTGGCGCCAATGTCGGCGTGCTCGAAACCATCGGCAACACGCCGCTGGTGGGTCTAACGCAGCTGTTTCGGAAAACACCTGCCGAGGTTTACGCCAAGCTTGAATTCTTCAACCCAACGGCCAGCATCAAAGACCGCATCGTCCATCACATTGTCGCGGACGCCGAACGCACCGGTGAATTGAAACCCGGCGGCACCATCGTCGAAAACACTTCGGGCAATACCGGAGCCGCCATCGCCATGGTCGCGGCGATCAAGGGCTACCGCGCCATCCTGACCATGCCCGACAAGGTCAGCGCTGAAAAACAAGCGACGTTGAAAGCGTTTGGCGCAAAGCTTGTCGTGTGCCCGACCGACGCGCCACCGGAATCCGACGACCATTACGTCAAGAAGGCGCGCGCTATCGCCGCCGCCACACCCGACTCCTTCATGGTCAACCAATACGACAACCCGAAGAATGCCGAAGCCCATTACCGCACCACCGGGCCGGAAATTTGGCGGCAAATGCAGGGCCGGATCGACTACTTCGTGGCCAGCGGCAGCACCGGCGGCACGGTTACCGGGGTCGGCCGCTACCTGAAGGAGCAGGATCCGAGCATCAAAGTCGTTATGCCGGACCCGGTTGGCTCTATCTATTATACGTATTTCAAGACGGGGAAGATCGACGAGAGCGAAATCGGCACCTACCAGGTCGAAGGCATCGGCGAGGATCATATCGCCAAATGCATGGATTTCACCGTTGTCGATGACATGCTGCGTTTCACCGACGACGACGCGTTCGGCATGGCCCGCGACCTTGCCCGCACCGAAGGCGTGTTGGCCGGTGGCAGTTCCGGCGCCAATTTGTTCGGCTGCATGCAGGTCGCCGAAGGCCTCGATAAACCGGCGCGCATCGTCACCGTGCTGCCGGACAGCGGCTTGAAATATTTGTCGAAGATATTCTGAACCGAGGAAGCGATGACGGCTGCACCTTGTCCACGGTTGGCTACGAGGCACTGACCTTGCCGAAATCCTACCATTTGCGTGCGGTCTGAACGGAGAGAGCGATGACGCTTGAAGGCAACTGGAACTATCCGACCGCTGTCCGGTTCGGTGCCGGCCGCGCCGCGGAAATTGGTGAGGCGGCTAAGCAAACCGGCCTCGCCAACCCGTTGATCGTGACCGATCCGGGGCTCGCCGAATTGCCGATGATCGCCGCCGCTCTCGCCCAGGTGCACGGCGCCGGGCTCGGATGCGGGGTCTTCTCCGACATCAAGAGCAATCCGACCGGCGCCAACATCGACAAGGGCGTCGCGGCCTATCGCGCCGGCGGCCATGACGGTGTCATCGCCTTCGGCGGCGGCAGCGCGCTCGACGCGGCCAAGGCGGTGGCTTTGCTGGCCGGCCAAAACCGTCCGTTGTGGGATTTCGAGGATGTCGGCGACAACTGGAAGCGTGTCGGCGCCGGTTCGATCGCACCGGTTCTGGCACTGCCGACGACCGCCGGCACCGGTTCCGAAGTTGGCCGCGCCTCGGTCATTACCGACGAGGCGGCGGAGATCAAGCGCATCATTTTTCATCCGGATATGCTGCCCTGCCTGGTGATTTGCGATCCCGAATTGACTGTGGGCCTGCCCCAGGCGCTGACCGCGGCAACCGGTATGGACGCGCTCTCCCACGCCATGGAGGCGTTGTGTGCGCCGGGTTTTCATCCGCTCGCCCGGGGCATTGCATTGGAAGCCATCCGCCTCATTCGCGACGCCTTGCCCCGGGTTATCGTTGACGGTTCTGATCTGGAGGCGCGGAGCCACATGCTGGCGGCGTCTTTGATGGGCGCGACGGCGTTTCAGCGCGGTTTGGGCGCCATGCATGCCTTGGCCCATCCGCTCGGTGCCCTCTATGATGCGCATCACGGACTGCTGAACGCGGTGTTGATGCCTTATGTTCTGGAAGCAAACAAACCAGCCATCGGCCGTGCGCTCACCGACCTCGCGCGCTTGCTGGCGCTTGACAAGCCTGGCCCGGATTCCGTCCTCGCTTGGGTGCGGCGGATGCGCGCCGATATCGGTATTCCCGACAGCCTCCGCGAAATCGGCATCGACGAGACGCAAGCTGTGCGCGTCGGCCAAATGGCGGCGGTCGACCCTTCGGCCGCGACCAACCCCATCGCCTTCGATGCCGACGACTACGCGGTCCTGTTTAAGCGGGCGGTCGCCGGGGGTTAGATCCGTTCTCGAGGGTGCTTCGTCAAGCCTTATGTGCCTTCGCGCATTGTGCGTGCCCGCCGCCGCGAAAAATATCCCAACAATACTGCACCGGCGGCCAACGGCGGCAGCCAGCCACGGAGGAAATGCCAGAATGCTGGCGAATAGGGGCCTGGCTGGTCGCCGGTATAGGGGCCTTGAACGGTGACGCCAACTGCCAATGCCGCCACGATCGCAGGCCGAAATCCCTGCCATGCTCCCCACCAACTGAAGGCAATTAAAGCGAGCATGACGAAGCGATGCAGATCGACGCGCCGTGCCGGCTCCAGCCGACCGCGAAGCCGGTAGTAGGCCGTTGCGAAAATCAGACAGGTGAAGGTCCAGATCATCCATAGGCCGCCGGTCCACGGATTGAAGCGTGTATAAATCAACACCGTCAGGGCGATGCCGGCGACCACAAACGCGGCCGGCATCCATAACAGGCGGCTCTTGGTGACGGCGGGTCGAGAATCAAGCGGCGTTGCCTGATAGAGCATGTACAGAATACAAAAACCGGCATATCCGAACGCAAAGCGGGCCGGATAGGTGCTCGGCATTGAGGCTCCAGGATAACTTGCATGATTTTCCGCGGCCCAGAAAGTGAGGCGAATGGCATCCAATATGATTCCTGAGATCGCGGTGCCGGCCAAGGTGTAAAGAAATACCTGTCCCCACCGGACGTGCGCCGCGCCGCCCTTGCGCGTAGCGAGCGCGGCCAGACCTGAGGCGACCGCAGCGATCGCCACCAGCACATGCGTGACGACCAACGCAATGAACAAGAAATTCTCGAGGTCTCCGCCGTAAATTACCGGCTTGTTGAGTATCGGCGTCGTATCCATGGCGTTAAAACCCAAACGGCGCGTTCATGAAAGCCAACAGACTGGCACACTTGGGCTCGTTGGCCCGTCGCAATCGTACCCAATTGCTTTTCAACCCGTTGCGCAGTTCGGCGCACAACAAGCGCCAACCGCCGGGTTGCGCGAGATAGAACATTGCTAGGTTGAGAATGATGTGGCGCGAAAACGCAGTATCGCGTTGAACGCAGGCGCAGGATTCCGAACCGGAGGCAAAACCGTCGGCTAATCCGAACTGAAGCGTCCGCAGCAGCGCTTTAGCGTGAGCGGTGGCCGAGCCGAAACCGAACCCCGCAGTATCAAGGCAGCGTTCGCAGGACGCGACAACCAATGTCGGATCCCGCTCGAAGCCGGCAATCCATTCGATCTCGGGCGGCTTCCATCCGGTGCACCAAACGATCACGTCGGCAGGGACCGTCAAACCATTGGCGGCGTGCGCAGATTTACCCGATCCGCCGACAAAGGCATCGCGTACGATGGTCACATTAGGGGTGTCCAGAATTTCGCTGATGCCCTGCCGAACGGCTGCCGGTCGGCTGCCTGGGAGCTTGGTGAGTTTATACAGAATCGGATTGCTGGAGATTGCATGGATCAGCATCTCGCGCTTGCCAACGTCTCGGATCTGTGTCTCGCGATGGATGAAAAGCGTCACCGTCTTGCTACCCGCACCATGGACCAGCGCCATCATGTCCAATGCCGTGCTGCCGCTACCGACGATCGCCACGTGGCGCCCCCGCGTCATGTCGGTCGAGAACGTGTAAGGCAACAAAATATTGCCGTCGAACGCGGCGACAAGATCGTCGTCTGGGAGGTGTCTGTCGCCGAGATGACCCGGACATACCAGGATACCATCGAACTCGTCGGCGTTGTTGTTCAGCGTCCAAGTTCCGCTTTGCGTCTTATGGATCTTGATGACCGTGGTTGACAGTTCGATGGCGTTCTCAAGGCCGGCATCCGCGACCATGTGCGTAAGATTCGCCAGGATCTCCGTTGCGTTTGGCCGACCTTCGGTCCAGCGATTACTCTCGTGAAAGGTGTAACCGTAACTCGGCGTATTGATCTGCGTGGTTCCGTGAACCAGCCGCCATATACCACCGATCTTGGGCGCCTTCTCGAACACACGGACGTGCGCGCCGGCCGACTTCAAATATGCGGCCGACGCTAGACCCCTTAAACCGGCCCCGACAATTGCGATACGTTTCGGCGTTTCAGCCAGTCGCTGCCCATTACGCTGCTCCAAAAGTAACGCCTTTGATGATCGGCGGTTTGTTGGGTGAGGCCGAGTTTACGGCAGCTCGTAGGAAACGGTCTGCTCGCAAGACAGCTGTCTGCCGTCTTTACTCAGCGTGTTGCATTTGAATTCTAGAACACCAGCGATGCCTTTGTAGCCGCCGGCGCCTGCCGTCACTTTGAGCGAACCCTCCAGGGCACCGCCGATCGGGCCGCCGCCGCCCCAGGTCCCGTAAATGACGCCGCGCTCGCCATCGGTAATCGTGCACAACCCGACCGTAATGTTCCGGCCGCCGACCATTTCAGACAGGCCCGGACAATGCCACGTCGCATTATGCATGAAACCGCTGCCGGCATTGTTGAAACTGACGCCCCAATAGGGGCCGTCCGCATACATGTGCTCTTCGCCCACCTGGCTGACCGTGCCGGCAAAATAGAATGCGCTGTGAATATTCACGGTTCCTTTCTTTGGGACCGGCTCGGCGCCTTGAGCGGCTGCGGCGAGACCGCCAATACACAACGCCGCAGCAATGATGAGTGATCTAAGCATTGTCCGCCTCCCAAATTGTCAAATCGAGTGTAATCGACCGGCCATTTCTGTGGCAAATCCAGTGAACACAAATCCGGTTGCCGCTGGTTGGTGCGATGCCGGCGCCGATATAGAATAGCCGGCCGGCGGCCGCGCCGGATAGACGGAATATCTATGACAAGGACACAAAACCGTATGAGTGCAGGAGAACGTTTGCCTGGCACGCCGGACCCTATGCACAGATGGGAATCGGTGGATGGCGTTATGATCGCCGGTGATACCTGGGGGGATCCGGACGGACCGCTGGCGATGCTGTTGCACGGCGGTGGCCAGACCCGCCATGCGTGGAAAGGCGCGGGCGAGACGCTTGGGCGATCCGGTTATCACGCCGTGGCCTACGACGCGCGTGGGCACGGCGATTCCGACTGGGCGGACCCGGATGCCTACGGCGCCGATTTCATGGTGGAGGATCTCTGTTCCGTGGCCCAGGCGCTCGGCGCCGACAATCCTATTCTAGTTGGTGCCTCGATGGGTGGCGGCACCAGCCTGTTGTCCATTGGCACGGGTAAATTGGACGCCAAGGCGCTGGTCCTGGTCGACATGGCGCCGCGCATCGAGCCCGAGGGGTCGCGCAAGATTCAGGAGTTCATGAGCCAGAAGCCCGACGGTTTCGACAGCCTGGAAGAGGTCGCCGAGGCTATTGCCAACTATCAACCGCACCGGCAACGGCCGCGGAAGCTCGACGGCCTGGCAAAGAACGTGCGCCGTGCCGCTAACGGCAAATACCGCTGGCACTGGGATCCGGCGCGGCGCCGCGCCCAAGGGCCGAACTCAGAATACCGGCAACGGCTGCACGAATGCGCCGACGGGCTGACCCTACCGACCTTGCTGGTGCGCGGCGGCCTGTCCGATGTGCTGAGCGAAGAAGGCGCACAGAGTTTTCTGAAGCAGTGCCCGCACGCGGAGTATGTCAACGTCAAGAACGCGGCTCACATGGTTGCCGGCGACCGCAATGATATTTTTGCGGATTCCGTAATCGCGTTCCTCGGCCGCGTCGCACCGGCGCGATAAAGGCGCTACCACTCCGGCATGCCATCGTTCTTGGGCAGATCCGGGTGCATGATGTCCCAGGGCTGTGCGCTGGCGACGTAGATGTCGCGGCTCGGCTGGTACCAGCTCGGGTCGTCCAAGCTGCCGGCATAGAGCGCCCTGGTGGTGGTGTGGGCACCGTTGCTCAACAACACAGGCGAGCCGCAGTCGGAACAGAACCCCCGGCGCATAACGTGCCCTTTGTCTGCCTGCGATTCATACCAGCTGGGTTCACTGCCCGATAAGGAAAAGTCGGCCTCTTTCACCACCACCGCGGCGAAATAGGCGCTGCCCGTCGCATGCTGGCAGTCGCGGCAATGGCAGTTGCCCATGTAAAGCGGTTCGCTGGAACACGTGTAACGAATGGCGCCGCAAGCGCAGCCGCCGGAAAACGGAACGGGCATAATCGAATCTCCTTAATGACGCACACAGTCATTATGCGTCTTGGGGCCGGTTCTGTCTTGCCCTCGATAATACCTGCCGGCTGCCCTGTATGCGGCCATTCGCGTAAATCGCTCAGCCTTCAGATTTCGCCGAAACCGCTTCCATCCGGGCCGCTGCGTTCTCAAGCCGTTCGGCGACGCTTTGCCAGGCCTTGAGGTTAGTGGCAGGGGGCGGCGTCTTCTTGCCGACGGGTGCGTAAAAGCCGGCGGAAAGAACGCGCAGGAAATCGCGCGCCACAGGGGCGATATCCGTCTCGGCCGGCGGTCTGCGCAGGCGAAGCGTCCGGACGGCATATTCGAGGCTACCGTAGAAGATATCACGCAACAGGCTGAGGGCCACGTCGTCGCGTATGTCGCCGCGAATGATGCCTTCGCGGATCACCTGGTCGAACACCGCCACATAGGTTCGGTTGAACTGGTAGGTCTCGGATTTGCTGTATTCGGTGTCGAAGCGGTAGAGCGTGATCGCGAGCCCCAGCATTTGCCATTCGCCGGCGACGGATTCGAGATGATGGCGGGCCAGGAACTCGAGCCGCTCGGCGGTGCCGTCGATGGCCTGGATGCCGTCGGCGGCCTCCCGGGTCAGGCGCTCGTAGAAAGCGCCAAGGACCGCCAGCAACAAGGCATTTTTGTTTTCGAAATAGAGATAGACCGTGCCTTCGGCGACGCCGGCACGTTTGGCGATTTCAGCGATCCGCGCTTTGTCGAATCCATGCTTGCCAAAGACCTCGCGGGCCGCCTTGACGATGGCTTGTTCCCGCTCCTCGACTTTTTGGCGCCGTGTCCGGGTCGCGCGGTCGCTCACAGCCCCATCTCCCGCACGGCCAAGTCGCGCATGATTTCTTCGGAGCCGCCGCCGATTGCCATGACCTTCACTTCGCGATAGGCCCGTTCGACAAGATTGCCGCGCAAATAGCCGGCGCCGCCGAAAATCTGCATGGCTTCGCTGGCGCAGAACTCGAGCGCCTTGGTGGCATGGAACTTTGCCTTGCAGATCTCCGCCACCGGCATCTCGCCGTCATTCACCAGCCAGCAGATCTGATTGAGATAGGCCTCGATCGCGTCGATGCGGGCCGACATGTCGGCGATTTTATGGCGGATCACCTGATGCTTGATGAGCGGCTTGCCGAAAGTCTCTCGTTCCTGGGCATAGCGTATGGATTCGTCCAAGCAGAGTTTCGACATGCCGAGCGCCTGGGCGGTTAGGGCAACCCGCTCCAAGTTGAAGTTTTTCATGATGGCGATGAACCCGCGGTTCTCTTCGCCCATCATGTTTTCCGCCGGCACCCGGCAGTTATCGAAGTAAAGGGTGGCTTGGTCGGAACACCACCAGCCCATCTTGCGGTCCAGCGCCGTGCGGCTGAAGCCCGACATGTCATGGTCGACAAAAAACAGCGAAACGCCGGCCATGCCGGTCCCGCCGGTCCGGGCGCCGACGACGAAGTAATCGGCCAGCATGCCGCCGGTGATGAAGGTCTTCGAGCCGTTGATGACCCAGTGATTGCCGTCGCGGTGGGCTTTCGTCGTCATGTTGGCGACGTCGGAGCCACCGGAGGGTTCGGTGATCGCCAGGCTCGAGCCTTTGCGGCCGGACACGATCTCGGGCAACGCGCGGCGGCGAATCTCTTCGGACGCCAGCTCCTGGATTGGCGCCAGCGAAATGTTGCGCCCGGCGATGCCGGCCACGACACCGTTGGCACCACATTGGGCGAGTTCCTCGAAACCGGCGGCCCGCATGAAGCAATCGTCGAAGCCGAGCCCGCCATACTCTTCCTTGATGCCGAAGCCGAAGAAGCCGAGGGCACCAACCTTTTCATGGATCTCCCAGGGGAACGTGCCCGCTTCATCCCATTCGTCGGCGTAGGGTTTGATATCGTTTTCGGCAAATCGCCGCATGGTCTCGCGGTAGGCGCGGCGCTCCTCCGTGTCAAATGGATTGCGCATGGTTCGCTCCCATTGCCAAAGTGTTCGATCAGTGTTCAAATTGGTTAATGAACTTGACTCAGTATATATGAATATGTTTCATTTACAAGAATGATTAGGAGGAGGCATGACGATGCCGGAGAAAATCATTCGAATCGGCGGGGCGAGCGGGTATTGGGGCGAGACGTCCATGGCGACGCCGCAGTTTTTGGCGGCTGGGGGACTGGACTACATCGTCTACGACTACTTGGCGGAAATCACCATGTCGATCATGGCGCGGGCCCGGGCTAAGGACCCGGCGGCCGGCTTCGCCCGGGACTTCGTGTCCGTGGTCCTGAAACAGAACCTGGCCGAGATCGCCCGCCAAGGCGTGAAAATCATTTCCAACGCCGGCGGCGTCAATCCGCGGTCCTGCGGCGCGGCGGTCCGCGCCATGATTGCCGAACATGGCCTTGACCTGAAGGTTGCCGTTGTCGAGGGCGACGATCTGTTGGGCCGGGCCGAAGACCTGGCCCGGGGCGCGCCGCAAGAAATGTTTTCCGGCGAGGGGTTTCCCGATCCCGCAAGGCTCGCCAGCGTGAACGCCTATCTCGGCGCCTTCCCTATCGCCGAGGCGCTGGCCGGGGGTGCCGACATCGTCATCACCGGCCGCTCCGTCGACAGCGCGGTGACGCTAGGCGCCTGTATCCATGAATTCGGCTGGTCGGCAGACGACTGGGACCGCCTGTCCGGCGGCACCTTGGCCGGCCACATCCTGGAATGCGGTCCGCAGACCACGGGTGGCAATTTCACCGATTGGCAGCAGGTCATCGACGGCATCGACCGGATCGGCTACCCGATCGGCGAAATCGCCGCCGACGGCAGCTTCGTTGTGAGCAAACCTGAGGACACCGGCGGCATCGTCACTGTCGGCACGGTCTCCGAACAGATGGTTTATGAAATCGGCGACCCGCAGGCCTATTTCGTGCCCGATGTGGTGTGCGACTTCTCCGCCGTGGAAATCAGCCAGCAAGGGCCGGACCGCGTGGCGGTTCAGGGTGCCCGTGGCTACCCCGCGACCGACACCTATAAGGTCAGCGCGACCTATGCGGACGGCTTTCGCGGCGGCAGCCTGATGACGTTCTACGGTATCGATGCCGACAAGAAGGCGCGAGGCTACGCCGATGCCATCTTTGCCCGCGCCGGGGCGGCGCTCCGCGCTTCCAACCTCGGCGATTATACCGAAACCAGTGTCGAGGTGCTGGGTGCGGAAAGCCAATATGGCGACGCCAAGCGGATCGATGGCGCTCGTGAAGTTGTGCTCAAGTTCGCCGCCAAGCACCCGGAACAGGCCGGCATAGGGATTTTGCTCAAGGAAGCGACCGGGCTCGGCCTGGCGACACCGCCCGGCTTGTCAGGCTTTGCCGGCGCCCGGGCCAGGCCGTCGCCGTTGGTGCGGCTGTTCTCTTTCCTCATTGCCAAGAATGACGTCGCCGTCACCATCGATTTTGGCGATCGCGAAACAGTCTTCGAACCCGCCCGGACAGCCGTCTTCGACGCCGGCGCCATCACTCGGCCGGCGCTGCCAACGGAGCCTGCTCGCAATACGGAAACCGTGGCGGTGCCGTTGGTCGATCTCGCCTGGGGACGAAGCGGCGACAAAGGCAACAAGGCCAATATCGGCATCATCGCCCGCAAGCCGGAGTATCTGCCCTATATCAGCGCCGTCTTGACGGAGTCGGTCGTAGCCGGCCGCTTCGCCCATTTCCTGGAAGGCGGTGTGGAACGGTTCATGATGCCGGGGTCGAACGCCATGAACTTTCTGCTGCATGACGTCCTGGGCGGCGGCGGCGTTGCCAGCCTGCGGAACGACGCTCAGGGCAAGGGCTACGCCCAGCTGCTGCTCGACCAGCCCATTGAAATTCCGAAGAAGATGGCGGAGTCGCTGTGAAATGACTGTGTTTACCTCGAAGGTCACTGCCGGCGGCGATGTCTTTGCTACTAACCGCACTGACATGCTGGCGTTGGTTGACGAACTCCATCGGTTGAAGGCGCGGGCGGCGGCGGTCTCGGAGAAGCGGCGGCCGCGGTTTGATGAGCGCGGCCAACTGACCCCGCGCGAGCGCCTGTTGCGCCTGCTCGATCCGGGTATGCCCTACCTCGAGCTATATGGCCTCGCCAACTATTTGACCGAGACCGACGACCGGGAAAAAAGCGTACCGGGTGCCAGTTCCCTGGCAGGCGTTGGCTTCGTCAGCGGCGTTCGCAGCCTGGTATACGTCGATGACAGTGGCATCAACGCCGGCGCCTCGACGCAAAAGTCCGGCGAAAAGCTCAGGGCATGCCTGGACGTGGCGCTGAACAAGAAGTTGCCGTTCGTGCATCTCGTGGAAAGCGCCGGCGCCAATCTGATGCAATATCAAGTCGAGTCATGGGCCTTTGGCGGCGGCATATTCTACCGCCTGGCGCTGTTGAGTGCCGCCGGCGTGCCGACGTTGGTCGTATTGCATGGCCCGGCCACCGCGGGTGGTGCCTATATGCCCGGCATGAGCGACTATGTGATCAGCGTCAAGGGGCGTGGCCGTGCGTCGCTCGGCGGTGCCGCCCTAGTGCGCGCGGCGACCGGAGAAATATCCGAAGAGGAAGAGCTTGCCGGTACCGATATGCATGCCACTGTTTCCGGTTTGGTCGAGTATGAGGCCGAGGACGACGCCCATGGATTGTTGATCGCCCGCGACCTGATGCGGCGCCTCGATTGGAATGCCAACTGCCCGCGGTTGGAGCACAAGGATTTTCGAGAACCGCTCTGCGATCCCGACGAGATCGCCGGTGTGGTGCCGACCGATTACCGCAAGCCCTATGACGTGCGCGAAGTGGTGGCCCGCTTCGTCGACGGTTCCGACTTCGAGGATTTCAAGCCGCGCTATGGCGTCTCGACCATCTGCCTGCAAGGTGACATCTTCGGCCATCCCTGCGGCATCATCGGCAATAACGGGCCGATCGATCCGGACGGCGCCACCAAGGCCGGCCAGTTCTTTCAATTGTGCGATCAGGCCAACATTCCGCTGATCTTCTTGAACAACACCACCGGTTACATGGTGGGCAAGGTTTATGAGCACGGCGGCATGATCAAGCACGGCTCGAAAATGATCCAAGCCGTTTCCAACGTGCGGGTGCCGAAAATCTCGTTCTATATCGGCGCGAGCTTCGGCGCCGGCAACTACGGTATGTGCGGCCTTGGCTACGAGCCGGATTTCCTGTTTGCCTGGCCCAATGCCCTGACCGGCGTGATGGGTGGGGAGCAAGCCGCTCTGACCATGGATCAGGTGGCGCGCGGCGCCGCGGTCCGGCGCGGCCAGGACATCGACGAGGCGGCGCTGCAGGCCCAAAAAGAACGGCTGATCAAACATTTCGATTCTCAATCCGACGCATTCTACACCTCCGGGCGAATGCTGGACCAAGGCGTGATCGATCCGCGCGACACCCGAAACGTCTTGGGGTTCGCGCTCGAAACCTGTTGGGAAGCCCGCAACAGAACCGTACAGCCGAACAGTTTCGGCGTGGCCCGGCTGTAGGCGTCAAAATTTGGAGCAAGCGAACAATGTCTGACTTACCGGCTACGGAAAACCTCATTCTCGAGCAAGACGACGGCTGGCTGACCATCTGGTTCAACCGGCCGGAATCGCGCAATGCGCTGGCCCGGGAAATGACCACGGAGTTGCGCGCCGTACTGAGCGCCGTGCGCGGTGACCGGTCGATCCGCGGCATCACCTTGCGCGGCAAGGGCGGCGTTTTTTGCGCCGGCGGCGATCTCAAAGGCTTCAAAGCAAATTATCAGGGCGGCAGCCAGAGCCATGCCGATGTCGCGGCTTCGAGCCGAGCCGGCGGCGAGATGTTCGATCAGATCAACGAAATGCCGCAAGTGGTGGTGATGCTGGTCGAAGGTGCCGCCATGGCCGGCGGCCTCGGCATGGTCTGCACCGGCGATGTGGTCGTGGTGACATCGGATGCCAAGTTTTCCATGACCGAAACAACGCTCGGCATCCCACCGGCCCAGATCGCGCCGTTCGTTGCCCAGCGCCTGGGGCTTCGCATCGCCCGTCGGCTGATGGTCACGGCGGCGCGCTTTGATGGTGCGGAGGCTGGTCGGCTCGGCCTTGCCGACCACGTGGTCGCCGACGTCGCCGGACTGGAGGAGGTCGAGGCCGAGATCAAGAAACAGGTGCGCCGCTGCGCGCCTGGGGCCAACGCCATAACCAAGGGCATCGTTCTGGCGACCCGTCATCTCGACCGGCCGGCGATGCTGGATTTTGCCGCCGACGGCTTCGCCACGTGCATGTTAAGCGACGAAGGCCGGGAAGGCGTCGCCTCGTTCCTGGAGAAACGCAAGCCGGTTTGGGCCGAATAGCCGTGACCTGCCTGTAGTTGGGATAAGTCTATTGATGAGATCGTTCAAAAGCATCCTGGTTGCCAATCGCGGCGAAATAGCCGTTCGGGTTATGCGGACGGCGGAGGCCCTGGGCTACCGAAGCATCGCCGTCTATTCCGAGGCCGATGCCGAGGCGCCGCATGTACAGCGCGCCGACGACGCCGTACTGATCGGGCCGGCACCGGCCGGGCAATCTTACCTCGATATAGAACGGATATTAAGCGCGGCGCGCGAGTCCGGCGCCGAAGCGATCCATCCGGGCTACGGTTTTTTGTCGGAGAACGCCGACTTTGCCCGGGCCTGCGCCGATGCCGGCTTGGTCTTCATCGGACCGTCGGCAGAAGCGATCGATCTCATGGGCAATAAGGCGGCGGCCAAACGCCGGATGATCGAAGCCGACGTGCCGTGCGTGCCGGGCTACGAGGGTGCCGATCAATCCAATACGGCGTTTCAAGCGGCGGCGGCCGACATCGGTTTTCCGATCATGGTTAAGGCCGCGGCCGGCGGTGGCGGCCGCGGCATGCGCTTGGTTCAGACCGCGGCAGACTTGGCCGATGCCTTGTCCGCGGCGCGATCGGAAGCGTTGAATGCTTTCGGCTCCGACGAGCTCATCCTGGAAAAAGCGATTCTGCGCCCGCGGCATGTTGAGGTACAAGTTTTCGCCGACAGCCACGGCAACGTGATCCATTTGGGCGAACGGGATTGCTCGGTCCAGCGGCGTCACCAAAAGGTCGTGGAGGAAGCGCCGTGCCCTGTGATGACCGCCGAGTTGAGGATGCGCATGGGCGCGGCGGCGGTCGAGGCCGCACGCAATATTGACTATCTGGGGGCCGGCACGGTCGAATTTCTGCTCGACGGCGACGGCCGGTTCTACTTCCTGGAAATGAACACCCGGCTGCAGGTCGAACATCCGGTTACCGAATTGATCACCGGGCTTGACCTGGTTGCCCTGCAGATTCATGTCGCCGAGGGACATCCGCTGGGCCTTGCCCAAGACGACGTCAACCTGACCGGCCATGCCATCGAAGTGCGGCTCTATGCGGAGGATCCGGTGCAAGATTTCTTGCCGATGACCGGTGTCGTTGACTTGTGGCGGCCAGCGGAAGGCGCCGGCATCCGTTTCGATACCGGCATCCGGACCGGCCAGGAAATTTCGCCGTTCTATGACCCGATGATCGCCAAGGCGATGGCCTGGGGTGAAACCCGCGAAATTGCCCGGCACCGGCTGATCGAGGCATTGAAGGAAACCTTGTTGTTCGGCGCCGTCACCAACCGAAGCTTCCTGATCGACGCGCTGTCGAAGGAGACATTCGCCACGGGGGCTGCAACCACCGCCTTCATCGGTGAGGAATTCAGTGCCGAGGATTTGGCCGACACGGCGCCGGTGTTCGAACAAGCTGCGATGGCGGCGGTCGTGCAGTTCCGGATCGAACGCCAGCGGGCGTACGACCAGAGCATTACGGTATCCTCGACATTGCTGGATTGGTCGAGCACCGGACAATTGCCGACGCGTTATGTCTATGGCAGCGAGGAAAACGCCATCGACTTGACCGTCGCACCGCAGGGCCGTGACATATATTTGGTCGAAAGCGCCGAGGGATCCGTCAGTATCGCGCTGTTGTCCTTCAGCGACGATCTGGCGCGCATGCGCGTCGATGGTCGTCGACATGCAGTTTATTTTGCCGCGCCGACGGTCGGCGAGGTCTATCTGTCGATCGAAGGCAAGACCTTTCACTTTCACAATCATATTGCCTTTCCGGCCTCGGCCGAGGAGGCCGTTGGTGGCGGCCGCGTGGTGGCACCGATGCATGGCGCGCTGTTGGAAGTTTTGGTCAAGCCCGGTGACGTGGTTGCAACCGGAACCCGGCTTGCCGTGCTGGAAGCAATGAAGATGCAGCATGACATCCTGGCTGAGACCGACGGCACGGTGCAGCAAGTGTGCGCTGAGCCGGGAAGCCAAGTCGCTGCCGACGATCTGCTGCTGGAGATCGAGGCCCACGGCGAAGACTAATGCCGCCGAATTCGAAGGGAGGGAATGCTGTGAATAGCCGGATTTGCGAATTGCTGGGGACCGACTTTCCGCTTTTTGCTTTCAGCCATTGCCGCGACGTCGTGGTTGAGGTGAGCCGCGCCGGCGGCTTCGGCGTGTTGGGTGCCGCGACCCTGTCACCGGAGCAGTTGGATACCGAACTCAATTGGATCGACGACCATATCGACGGCCTGCCATACGGGGTTGATCTGATCGTGCCCAATAAGATGGTCGGCAAAGACGAGCAACCGACGCCGGAAGAGACCGTCGGCATGATCCCGGAAGCGCATAAGGAATTTGCCAACAGCATTTTGGCCGCGCACGATATCGGTTCCGACGATATTACCGATGAGCTACGCAAAGCCGATGCGGCTTTGGGCGAAAACATGCGGCCCGCCGGAGCGCAACGGCACCTGGAGGTAGCATTCTCCCATCCCATCAAGTTGATCGCCAATGCCTTGGGCATGCCGCCGAAAATGATGCTCGACATGGGTAAGGCCAAAGGCGTTGCCGTTGCCGCCCTGGTCGGCGCCAAGGAACACGCGATCAACCAGGTGCACGCTGGGGTCGACGTCCTGGTGGTCGCGGGCTCGGAAGCCGGCGGACATTGCGGCAGCGTATCGACCATGGTGCTGGTGCCGGAAGTCCATGAAGCCATACAAGCGCACGGCGACGTGCCGATCCTGGCGGCCGGCGGTATTGTCACCGGACGGCAGATGGCGGCGGCAATGGCGATGGGTGCCGCCGGTGCCTGGACCGGCTCGGTTTGGCTGACCACGGCCGAAGCCGAGACCACGCCGGTGGTGAAGGACAAGATGCTGGCGGCCGGGTCCAGCGATACCGTGCGGTCGCGGAGCCGAACCGGCAAGCCGTCCCGGCAATTGCGTTCGCCCTGGACGGATGCGTGGGAGCGGCCGGATGCGCCCGAGCCCTTGCCAATGCCCTTGCAAACCCTGGTTTCGGAGCCGCCGCTCGCCAAAGTCGATAAACTCGCCGAGATCGGCCATCCCGGGGCGCGCGACCTCGCCACCTATTGGGTGGGCCAAGGCGTCGGGCTGATGAACACCAGCCAGTCCGTGCGCGGCGTGGTCAATGACTTCAGAGAAGACTTCGCAACGGCCTACGAGCGCCTGGCCATGGCTGTTGGTGCCTGACCGCAGGAGACAAAAGACAATGACGCAGACCGCAATCGATTTTCGTGACGAGAGCGATGCGCTTTACGCATTGCTTGAGCCGCTCTCGGACTCGGACTTCGAAAGAAAAACCCTGTTCAAGGATTGGACGGTCAACGACGTGCTGGCGCATCTGCATTTTTTTAACCTTGCCGCCGACCTCACGCTTGAAGACGGTGACGCGTTCCTGCGCCTCCTCAACACCTTGCGGTCGGCCCGGGACACAGGCGAAACCCTGGTTGCTGCGACCGATCGCATGCTTGACGGTGTCAGGGGCCGCGCCTTGCTGGCGCTTTGGCATGACGGTTATCGAGCGATGGCCGACCACTACGCTGCGGCAGATCCAAAGCAGCGGGTAAAATGGGCCGGGCCGGACATGAGTGTCCGCTCGTCGGTGACTGCGCGCCTGATGGAGACGTGGGCGCATGGTCAGGAGATCTATGATCTGCTGGGTGTCGAACGGCGAGACCGGGACCGGATCAGGAATATCGTCGTGCTCGGCGTCAACACGTTTGGCTGGACCTTCAGCAACCGAGGCGAAGAGGCGCCGGCCGACAAACCTTATCTCCGGCTGACGGCGCCGTCAGGCGATCTCTGGGAGTGGCATGAGCCTTCCGATGCCAATTTCATCGAAGGGTCGGCAACGGCATTTTGCCAGGTGGTGACGCAGACCCGCAACATCGCCGATACCGGGCTCAAGGTCGTCGGCCATACCGCGACGCGCTGGATGTCGGTTGCCCAGTGTTTCGCCGGCGATCCTCAAACGCCGCCGGCGCCGGGAATGCGCCACGCCTGAGGCGCAGTATGGCGCCGCAGTCAGTTCTGTTGTTATTTGGCACCGCGGCCGACGGTTACTGCGGCCACCGTTCTGAGCAAGATGTGGAAATCGAGCCACAGCGACCAGTTGCGAATGTAGTAGTCGTCCAATTCCTGCTGAACGGCAACATCGCCCTCGCTACGGCGCTGAACTTGCCACAAACCGGTGAGGCCCGGCGGCACGCTCTTCCGTAGTGCCCGGAAGTTCGAATCAAAGGCACGCAGGTGATAGGCCGGGAATGGGCGCGGGCCGACGACACTCATGTCGCCGCGCAAAACGTTCCAAAGCTGCGGTAACTCATCCATGCTGCTTTGGCGCAGGAATTTACCGATAAATGGAATGATCCGCGGATCATTTTTAAGTTTGTAGAACCGTTCCCATTCATTCTTCCGCCGCGGATCGGCGTCAAGATAATCCTGTAGGCGTTGCTCCGCGTCGACATGCATCGTACGGAGCTTCAGCACCGCGAACTCGCGGTCGCCAAATCCCTGGCGCATTTGCCGATAGAAAACCGGGCCAGGACTGACCAGTTTGATGGCCAGAGCCGCAAATGCGATGACAGGCAGTGCCGTCAAAAGCGCCGGTATTGCGACAGCGTAATCCAGGCTGCGCTTCATGATGCGATGGGAAAGCCGCATCAGGCTTCGGTTGATTTCCAAGCCAAGCACGCCGGAGAAGTCGCGCGGTTCCACCCACAAGCTCTGCAGGCCGGCGAGATCCGGAACGACGATCACCTTCGGAAATGGCAGGGCGGCACAAATATCCGCCAGTTTGTTCTCTGGAATATCCGGCGCGGAAACGATGGCCAACGTCGCCCGGTCAGCCAGTTCCGGCGCCAGGTCAAGGGAACCAACCACCGGAACGCCTTGAACACTGCCGCCCCAACTAAACGGGTCGTGATGCAAAAAGCCAATCGGCATGACACCGAGTTCCTTGTCATCCGACAGGACGCGTGCAACGCGCTGGCCAACTGTGCCAGCGCCAATCAGTATTGCGGGCGTGCCCCAATGGCCAAGAACGATCAGGAGCTGCCTCGCGATTGCTTGAAGCAGGGGCGTGAACAACAGCGACAACGCGCCGGTGGCCAACAATATGCTGCGCGACCAGGTCCCGCCTTGAACCAGCAGATCCCAAGCAATCAACAGGCCGAATACGGAAGCTGTGATATATACGCGCCTTCGCAACCGTTCTACGGAAGACAGCAAGTATCCTGGGTATAGCCCAGCAAACGCAAAAAATAGCGGCAAGAACAAGACGCCGATTGCAATACCGGCGTAGTTCGGAACGCCAAGGGAAACGGGAAAGAGGCCGCTGAAAACCGATCGGAGCAGGTAGGCGATGCCGAACGACAGTTCGAGCGCCATAATGTCTGCGGCAATCAACACATAGGAAACGAGCCACTTTTCCTTGTAATCAATCAAAGTGGTATCGGCTCGTACGGCTGGTTTGCCGCCATTTTGTTGTTGATAAGCCCCAGTCTTCCACAATTTTAAGTACGATAGTGGTCGACGTGACAAAACTCCACTGCCGTACGCATCGGCATATCCGGTGGACCGGCCTGCACCCCTTTTTGACACACAATGCTCCTACGCTTACTTACGGTTTCCACTACTGCCCGAGCCTTATGCAATCGTAACGACGATTAGCACATAAGATCAAGCCGCATGGCGGTTATGGAAACCAAAAAGGAGCGTATCGCTACGCCATAACAAGCATTGCCAGAACTATACCCAAGAGCGAACGAACTGCAAACCGTGATTTTGCCTCGTTTTTTTGACGGCGCATGCGCCCAGGTAGATTTGGTGGAAAATTTGACCAAATTCCGCCGAACCTGCATCGGTTTATGCTCTGGCCCGTCTATTGTTGCTTCATCGCCAGCCAATGACGACCAGCCGGTCGATTATCTCAAAATTGGCGCTGGTCGTCGGCTGGCCCCCAATCACGAACACGTGATGCGGGGCAAAATCGGTTTTAACTCGATGTCCCCGACCCTTTGTACGCGCAACGCGGGGCCAATGCCGTCATCTGCCGCCGTCACCTGCCGCCGTCAACCCTCCGGCTTGGAATTTGCGGCATCTTGTCTACCTGCCGAGATATTGGCGCCCGCGATTGTGATGGGCCTGCTCGCGTCGGCACGATCAATCAGACGCCCCAGTCGACAATTGCGGGTCACCCGACCCGACCAACGTGTAGACACCCGACTTCGAATCGAAAAACCGCAAAATCCCAGTCTTTTGGTGATATTGTTCGTCAAACACAAGCCCAAATCCATTTCCTATTCCCGAGACCTTGTATTTTGTCCAGCTCTGGCCAGAATCTTTGCTGCGAAAGATGGCGCGATGGTAGACGATTGTTAGGACACCGTTTTGGTCAGAAATCATCCGTCCATAGGTCGTCCGTATCGGCTCAGGGTGGCTCCAGCCGGTATCTGGATTGTATTTTGTAGTATAGCTCTGATTTTCCACAAAGCTTTCAAAGCTAATGAGCGGATAGCCTGTCGGATCAACGCCAATAAATGTCGTCGTCACATAGCCGTCGCCGCGGAAAGATTTCGAAACCGCCACATCCGCCGTACTTATGCGAATTGGCAGTGTTTCATAAAGCGACCCGTCGGATCGCCTGAACGAATTGCCATCATCGTCCGAATAAGCATACATAATGAAATTATCGCGGTTATTCGCGGTGTTGGTGCCGTCATTGGCGCCAAACGATAGATGCATTCTGTTGTTTTTGTCGAAGAAAATTCGTGACGCGTAGTTCTGATAAGCGGAGTTGTTGGTTCCGGCGTTCTCCCAAAAGAACGTCTTGCCGTGACTGCGTCCAGCGAGAGGATGGACGACATCGGCGCCATTTTCATAATCTCTGCCACCAAGCGCGATCCATCGTCGGTTGTCAGCATCGTATCGCGCGAGGCCGTGCGCCATGGATCCAGGTGTCCAACCATCAAATTTGACGCGGTGGCGGAATCCGAGATAAAGCACCTTGTTGCGGTCACGGGCAAAATAGGGATAGGTGATCCAGGTTCCGGGCGGACTCCTTGCGTCATCACCGTGAAAGGCAAATGACGAAATATCCTCCGGTTTGTCTGAAACCATGTATTGCCAGGCATAATCGTAGTAGTAATTTGGGGACGGATAGCAGGGGTTAGCCGCTTTCCGGGTCCGGTGGGCTCGACATCGCCCCCATGGCGAATGGTGCATGTTGCCAGCGACATGAATGTAGCCGTATTTGTCGACGCCGACGACCGGAAGAGCGTGATATTTGTTTTCTTCCGTGGATTGGAATATCACCGAGGTCGTAACCTTCCCCGTCGGCGGAATGCGCGCGATCATCGTGCGAAACTCGGCATCCACCCATACCACATATATTACCTCATTGTGGGTTGTGATCGATTGCTGCCAGCCGCCCGGCCGGTTTTGTGCATCGGATATTGTGAAATGTCGCTTCACCGTGAAGGGTTCGGCCAATTCTTCCGCGCTGCACGAAGAAAAAAGAAAAAGAAACATTGGTATAATTAAGAATACTCTAAGAATATAGTCTATTGATACTGCCATCAATATTTCCTTACGTTTCGCAAATGCAACTTCAATCCATTCCCAATGATAATCAAAGATACGAACTTCGCAACGCTTTATATGGACGCTCAATCATGTGACTCGCACCGGGAAAAGCATCAGCTGTGTATAGCGCGGACCCAATTGGGATAGGTTCATCGACACCAGACGCGCCTTTCGAAAGAGACGGTTTCCTTAGAAGGATCATAGCTGGATGAACACTGAGGCATGCGGCGGGTCACGGCAAGTGTTTGCTAATACCGCCACGCTGCCAAACTAAAGCGGAATCTAAATCCCGAGTTGTGTGTCCGCGTTGCGACATCGCCAATCTTCTCTCTAGCGCCTGTGCCCGGATTCTGACGCGTGGCGCGCTCCAGATTCAGTCACCGGTCCTCTTTGGCCGGAGGTCGACTTTTTCAACTGTTTCAATGCGGTTCAGGCTAATTGAATTTGCTCTTGCTACCGGCCAAGACGTTTTTGTTCAAATATCGAACTATCAAAATAACCGTTACCAATTCGCCGACCACAAGCCCGACTACAGACGTTGGCGCGTCGCGTAAAAACACTACGCCTGTCACCGTGATTAGGGTAGCTACGGTTCCGACCGCGTGCGCCAGCATCAAATCTCGAAAGGCTCGCATCGACTGCATTACCAGTGCGAAAACAAAACTGTAGCCAGTTATGAGCGCGGCGGCACCGAACATGGCAACAGCCATCGCGACAACATCTTTGTCGTACTTCGGAAAAAAAAGATATTCGAAAATCAAGTCAAACGCCAGATAGATACTTGTCACATACACTAATACGGCCGCCGCAAAAATGTGGCTGTATTTACGGTACGCTTTTCTCAACATTCCAAACTCTTTTTCGGCGTAGAACTGCGAAAAATCGGGCCGCACCACCATCTGCCAGGATATCAAAACAAGCCTTATGGGACGATATAGGATCGACGCCGCGGCCAATGGCGCAAAAGCGGCTGGGTCCATAAGAAGTGTGACGATGAAACTGTGAGATTGCGCACGAACCATTGCAACACCATAGCTTAGCAGGCTCCAGCGAACCTCAATCCATATTGTGTAGTAGTATGTAAAGAAACTCCTCCTGAAACGGAGAAAAACCCGGGCACGCATTTTGCCTGCGCTTAAAATGGCGGCAATGATGTTCGCAACTCCAAGGAAAACAAAAATCACCGGTGTTGCGAGCCCGCCGTCCGTCATGGTCATTGGAGCTAATACCATCGACGCGGCAATGATAAAGAATACGAGGTCCGAACCGAAGTAGACGGCCGGCAATCGGCGGGCGAACGCCAACCCCTGATAAAACTGACGCAGCAATAGTCCTGCTACGAAGAATCCGCTTGCGAAGGCCAACGCATAGTCCGCCAAGAATAGCGCGACACCGATGGTCATGACCACGGCCGCCACCGCGGTAACCGCTATGTTCGTACAAGTTAGCACGGCGAGGACATAATCGACCTTTTGCGAATTTTTTATGCCGGCCGTGTAAATTGAGATTGGTGTTGTCACGAGGGCATTAGACACGCCGACCCAAATTTGGGCGACGACCATCGCCAGGGCGAATATTCCGAAGTCACGCGGGCTGAATTCGCGTATTAGAACAATATTCAAGGCAAAATTGAACGCGGCGACGAAACCCCTTCCGCCGGCGGATGCAACTATTTTGTATATCATTTGCTTACGATCGGTATCACGATGGGACGATTAATCTATTCGCGGGGCTAACGAAATTGATGATGAACAAGGGTTAAGGTATTGATAATACCGGTGAAATCCAGAGCTGAAACGGGTTTTACGGTAGCACGCGCTTCCGGCCAACAATGAGACAGGATTTCACCCGTTGGTTCACTTCACGACCAATATCGAAGGACAATCCATGTGGCCAACAATCATGTGACAATTTTCGGCGCCTTCTTTCGATGCTGGTTGTACCTGAGTTGAGATCGGGATTGAGGTTGCTCATTTTTCCGCGTGTTAGGCCTTTTGATTTGTTTTGCAAGTGCTAGGCAATGCCCCTGTTTGAGCCGCACGCCGTGGGAGGCTAGGATACCCGCGAGGTTCAACTCAAAATGTTTCGCGGGTTGGCGAGCGCCGGGCGGCAAAACTCCCCAAGTCGATCATAGCGTCATTTTACACTGTTACGCTTGAAGTATACTTTGCCATTTGATCTCAGATCAGGCTGAGATATCCTATGTCGCATTTTCAAACAGCCAAACACCAATTGACCAAGATACGTCAAAAAAGTCAAATTATCGCGCCGTTAACCGTGCTATCATCTGGCTGTGAATGCCATCCAATCACGGATCCGTGCATCAAATTTTGGTTTGTTGATTGTCAATGTTTGCCAAATAGCATGATCGTCTCTCTGTATGTTTGGCGCGCGACCAAATTTTACAAATCGCTCGCTGCCGGAAATACAGGGGCCGAATAGAGTATGATAGAAGCCTGGGCAAGATAGTAGAGGAACCAGTTAATGTACATTCGCGACGTTGTGCCATCCGGCCGTATGGAGAACACAGCTAGGTATGTCTATCAGTCCTTGACGGAGTGGCTTAATCCAGGTGAAGCCCGGACGGCGCGTAACCTTGCGCACGCCAATCGAATTTCTGACACCGCTAAGCGTATATACCATATCCATATCAGGAAGACAGGTGGGACCAGTTTAAACAACGCATTCTTTGCCCTTAGCGGCCAGGACCCGAGCAGTATCCAGAGCCAACTGGCATTCAAGCGTGACCATCGCGTCATTGCAGGCGACATGGTCTTTGTTGGTTATAACAAATATTTGATAAACAAAGGAAACTATACCTTCGCGCATTCTCACATTCCTGTATATGAACTTGAACTACCTGACGATACGTTCACTGTTACATGTTTTCGGGATCCGGTTTCAAGGGTAATTTCGCACTACGCTATGTTGGTTAATATAGTACAGAGAGACTCATCCCACCCACTACGCGAAACGGAATGCAAATGGCTCGGTGACGGAATTCAGGGTTTTCTTAGGCAACTACCCCGTCAACACTTGCTCAATCAATTGTACATGTATTCCTCGGAATTTGATGTTGATCAGGCGTTGAATAATGCGCGAGAATGTTCGTATTTCTTCTTCACCGAGAGTCATTCAAATGGTATCGAAGAATTGAATAGATTGTTCGATATTAATCTTGAATCATTTAACTTTCGGAAATCTGATAGATCCGGCCTAGATATTGATGACGGAGACCTCGCGCTATTACGAGAAATCTTAGACGACGAATATGTTTTCTTGGAAAAACTTTGTAAGTTCACTCCGTGTGCATTGAAGAAAGCCAAGGCATGAATATTGGCCAGGCACATGATAGGGGCAGGTGGAGCATAAATCTCATCCCCAGCGCGCTTGACATGACCAGCTGGAGCGGCTGGTACATCATGATTAGCCGGACGAGTGATTGGACTTTGTACTTGCCCTCTCTATGGCTTTCTCGTAGATCGAAATCAATTGTTCATAATTGATGCTTTCTGTGTAATGCGTATGGTAGATCTCACGGGCGTTATCTCCCATACGAGCCATGTCGTCTCCGTTGTTGATCGCCCAGCGTACTTTGCTTGCTAAGTCACCGGCGTCACCGGCGTTGAAATGCAGTCCGGTAACCCCATCTTGGACAATTTCGGCCATTGCGCCCAATCTCGAGGCAATGACAGGCAATCCTGCGGCCATAGCTTCGGCAATGACGAGCGGGAATCCTTCGTAGCAGATCGATGGTACGACGAGAAAGCATGCTGTGGACATCGCCTCGGCGACTTTATCTGGAGGCATTTGTCCTTTTATGGAGATACTCGGAACGTTTGCGCGTTTAACAGATTCCAATAACGTTCCGCCTCCGATCACATCGAGCGGTGTCTGCAGCTCATTCCAGGCTTCAAGAAGCGTGTCGATGCCTTTCTCTTTGCTCAAGCGGCCGACGAACAATGCCCGTTTCTGCCGAGGCGCCGCGGTAGTTATGGCAGGAGCGTCGGCGAAATTAGGTTTTACAACGATTTTGTCGGCTGGCAGTCCGCCCACGATGAACCGACTCTTTGCGAACTCACTTAACACAACATAGCAATCTACTTGGTTCTTCCAAGTGCCTCGCAACCAATGAAACGCCAACATGCTCGCTACGACAGATGTCGCGCCTCGCTCACCTCGGTAACATCCATGAACAATGCCCGGCAATGGAAATGTGCGCCCATTGCAATCCTCACAAATCCGACCGGCTCGCAGAAATTGTCCTCCCGGGCAAACCAGTCTGAAGTTGTGAAGCGTTTGAACGACGGCGGCGCCGGCCGATTTAGCCGCGTAGTAACCTGATGGCGAGATCAACGGGAATGTGTTGTGGAAGTGGGCCACGTCGATACGATTCCGTTGAAAGAATTCGAACAAGGACTGATATGAACGTCGGCTCCAAACGGTTTCCTTGGCTACACGCAATCGCGATTGCGATTCGATGTCGTCATTGTGCATTGTGAAAATCGAGACGTTATGGCCTCGCCGCTTGAGCGCCTCAATCTCGTTTTGGTAAACACTGTCTTCTCCGCCGGGGATTTGGTAGTAATTGTGGATTGCGGCAATATTCATTGCGAACCGCTACCAGGCACCGACAGATTGCGGCAATGCGGCGTCATAATTTTGTGGTGGGGTCAGATACACGTTGTTTGGAGCCAAAAATTCGTTCTCAGCGCAAGAAAGGCTATTGGCTTCATGAAATTTTGACGTCATCAATCTCATCCTTTCAAATCGTAACAAGATTAACACGCTGGTCCTGGCTGAAATCCAGCACGCCACGTTATTGTAGCCATTGGGCCGGCCCAAGGCAATTTGACCCAGGCTACTATCCGTTTCTGAAACAAGGGTCATTTAGGAAAAGGGTTCATGGTCCGGCAGATCACGGTGGGATTGGTCAACCAGGTGAATCTCATGCGGAATCTACCAATTCGGATTTTCATTTTGATTTGGGGTGCGTCTATGGTAATGTTTTGGTCGTATTCATTTAGTTCCCGTGCGTAATTTCCGGAAATGCAGTATGTTTGCGCGTATCAGCTTACAACCTATGGAATTTCACGGCATATTGCCGCTGCTGCGCCGATTGAAACAGATCTCGCCAAATACCGTGAAAATTCGAGCGACAGATGAACTGCCACTAATTCTAATGTTAGAATCATTGGCCATTCCTGCAAAATTAAGTGCTGACAAATGAGTAATGAAGTGAACATTGTTCTTTGCTTTTGCACTTGTCAAAGACCCAATGGAATCAGACGGCTTTTGCTGGCGGTCGGCGAATTAAATTATGATGGCGCATTGTCCATCGTCGTTGTTGATAACGATCTGGCCGGCGACGGCATTGCGGTGTGCGAAGAATTGGCACCCACTTACAGGTGGCCGTTGCAATGGTGCCTAGAAGAACAGCGAGGCATATCACATGCACGCAACGCTGCGGTGGCGAAGGCGATGGAATCTCGGCCGGATTTCATCGCAATGCTGGATGACGACGAGGAGCCGTGTCCGGACTGGCTTACCAGTCTTGTTGCCACGCAGCGGCGTACAAATGCGGACGTTGTATTCGGGCCCGTCTTGCCGCAATTTGAGGTGAAACCACCCGACTGGGCAGTGCGCGGACGGTTCTTTGAAAGGCGTCGATTCCCCGAAGGCACCATACGTCATATTGGCGCTACCAACAATTGCCTCGTACGGTCCTCATGTTACGGTGATTTAAAGGCCGCGCCGTTCGATCCGGAATACGCCCTAACCGGCGGTTCAGACACTGAATTGTTCACGAATTTGCGGCAATCCGGCCGCGTTTTTGTTTGGTCTGATCAGGCTGTGGTGACAGAGACGTTGCCGAAAAGTAGAATGAGCAAGTCTTGGCTGCGTAGACGAGCCTATCGGGGCGGTCAAACCTTTATGCGAATTGACCGGCGCTATAGTGACTCGTGGCAGGCGGAGTTGGGCCGACTTGGTAGAACAATTTTTCGGCTGCTTTTTGGTTGCGTGTTTTGGATTGCAGGCTTGTTCAGCGAAACGATGCGCCTAAGAGGCGAACTCATGATAGCCACAGCGATCGGGAAACTGTCCGCGTACGCGGGTATTCGTTATATAGAATACGCGAAGATACACAAATAGCTATGGTAAATGCCCGAACCGTCATCGCCTGTATTTGCCTATTTTTCTTTCTTATGATGGCGTTGACGAATTTCAATTTTTTCCCCTACAGAGGGAACTGGGTCGCATATACCCAGACCACCAGTGCAGGCGACTCTAAACGGCAAATTATCTACACAATTATGGTTATCGTAGCGTTGTGGTTTTCGTTGCCGACATTTAGCTACACGTATCGGACAACATACCATTTGAAAGCAATTGCGTTGGTCACATTTTGGGCCATACTAAGCGTGTCATGGTCAGCCGTCCCGGACATCGCGGCGCGTAGACTTGTTCTCTACATTATGGTCTTGATTGTGGTTATATCTTTTACGTCGAATTTTCATACAACTACTTTTGTCAAGGTGTTGCTTTGTGCCACAGGGTTCATACTCATCAACAACTATTTGGGAATAGTATTTTTAAGAGAACTATCGGTTTTTGAAGATCAAGGAAGGGGTGCCACGTGGCGTGGCCTACACAGCCACAAAAATACGGCGGGTCATACCAATGCAACAACGACGATTATTTGGTTTTGGGCCAGTTTCATGTTTAAACCTAGATTTTTCTTCCTCTTTGTGGCGGCTGCTTCAGCGGTGTTTACCTATCAAAGCCAATCCAAATCTGCTTGGGGGGCATTATTTGTGATACTGATCGTAAGTTATATGTTTGCAACATTTTGCCGCCAACCTCGCGCCATGGCAAAAATCATATTAACGTTATTTCTCTCGCTCAGCTTTCTGTTGATTGTTTTGACCTTCTTATCGACCAACGATCTAGTACAAACGACTACTGGTGATTCCACGTTGACGGGGAGAACCGAACTTTGGGGACTTGTGCTCGAGTACATCTATGAATCACCCATTGTGGGTATGGGATTCGAATCATTTTGGCTCATCGGCGAGAACGCGTCTGCCTTAACAGGAATTGGCGGATGGGTCGATCACGTCTTTCAGGCACACAATGGCTACTTGGACGTTGTGTTGACGTTGGGTGTTGTTGGTTTGGCAGCTCTTTTGCTGTTCCTCGCCGCCCCGATCTTGGACTCGACAAAGTTGAAGGATAGCCCATTCGCGATCGTCGCCATATTCTATTCGTTGTGGGCTTACGGCGTTTTCGTTAATGTCGTCGAAAGTTCACTGTTAAAGAAAGACCACTACATTTGGACCCTTGTAATGGTTGGCGTCTTTGGGTTGCGGCAGCTTGTAAGCGAAGCGCACGGCGATGCTTTAAGCAAAGCTCTGACCCAAAGATCCAGCCGCGTGTGAATTAGTAGGGTCCCGATTGTCAATCTTGGTATTGCACCTGGGCTGAAGATCCGACGTGATGAATTTGAATCAGAGTCTGATGAGTTCTGGTAAAGAATTTTCTTAGACAGCCGATTGCGCGTGCGAGACGAAGTCAATATGTCGCTCATCGATGCGCGCCGTCGATGATGTTCTTTCGAGCGACAAATATTTTTTCTTCTGGATTCAGTTTTAATTTCTCTGTCGTCTCGCGCCCCCAGAGGGCCAAGGCGTCAAGTACTTCGACAACAAATCCGACGCTCGAAAGGCGTTCAACGTAATCCATCGCGTAAACTCGAACATGGTCTTTCTGTCCATAATTTTGCTCGCGCGCGGCCGGGTCGACAATTTTTCTATCTTCAAAAGTATGTTCGAGATTCTTAGCTATCGGTACTTGTAGGATTGCCCAGCCGCCGGGCTTGAGCACCCGAAACAATTCCGCCATTGCCAATCTATCATTTTCAATGTGTTCTAAAACGTGGTTGCAGACGATGGCATCAAAATGATCAGCACCGTAGCTAATTTGTGTGATATCCATCTGTTCGACGGGAATGTAGTCTGCATAGCGTTCTACCACAAAGTCCGCGGGGACATACTCAACATTGCTGATTTTGCGCAATGACAGGTAGAGACCGAACTCGGGAGCAACGTGTAGAAGTCGCAGCTTGGAAGATTCAATGTTCGTTCCCGTCCGCAAAAACTTGTGGACAAGGCGTGTGCGGCAGTGGGAAAGGCAAACCGGGCAGGTATCTTGTTCTCTGTATTTGGCGCCGATGACGTCAAGCTCGTCTAAGATCGCCAGCTTATGACCGGTCGACAGCAGGTCTCTTACGCGACTTCCGCATACACTGCAGTCAAATTTTGAACCGAAGTAGTATACCTTGCGGATGAAAACACGTGCTTTCCAAGGCATGTTGTTATAGAGCGTCGACTTAATCATTCGGTTTTTTTGCATTCGTTGAATTTTTCTATTTACTTGCGTTTCTAGCATTCATTCAGGCTGTCGTCCTGTTGAAATGCCAGTAGGAACACGGATTGTATTTCATTCATGTTTCTTTTAATCAATTTCGAAATACGGATTGCGCGGTAACTCTTCTACGGAGAAATTTGCCGACCTTAGTTTTTCTATTTGGTCGGTCGTCAAATTTTCCTTGAATAAGACGTACACTATCAATCCATAATTCATAAGCCTCAGCCTTGCCAAAGTATTTTGCACGAAAACACCTAGCTCAAACAGCATTCTTGGGACCGGATCATTCATCTTTTTTGGACTAAGGCGCGCATGGAAGAAGTCGTTAAAATAGAGACTTGCGACATTCCCAAGTTGCAGAGCGACAGCCTGCTTCGTCAGTTCTCTTTTGGACAGCCGGTAAAGATAATTTCCGCTTGCTTCAAATTCGTGCATGATTGCGGCCTTTCGTCGTAGGACTGATTTGATTGCCGTTTTCAAACTGTCCAGCGGTTTCCAGCCAGTGGGCTCTGCCGGCTCGATAAACACGACGCCTCGGCGACATACGCGCAGCAGTTCGTAAACCGCGATCGCCGGTCTTGGAAAATGATGATACGATTCCTTGCATAAAACAAAATCGACGGAATCATCAGCTAAATCGATCGCTTCTGCGTTAATTTCGCGCGTTTCGAAACTGTCAAGGTGGCCCAAGTTACGCATCTCGACAATCTGTGCGGTTGAAAGTGAGGAACAGATGATGTTGGTTGCGCCCAAATTTTTAAGGCTTTGCGCGTCAGCGCCTGTATCACCTACCGTCAACCACGTGGCGTCGGGATACATCGACAAGAGCGGTTTTGCGAATGTGTACATTCGTTCATGTCTATGTGCATCGATTGATCCCGGATTACCGAGGACCGACGGTACCGACGTGGCGTGATCCCGAGCATGCGCCGCATGTCTCTCATAGCTTCGATCATGATACTGCTGCATTATTTGTGCTCCGAAGGACCATCTGTACGCATAAGTTGTAAGATGTTTGTACCGTTGCCGTCCGCTGTCATCGGTATGGCCCGATTATGCGTACTCGAAAATTCCCAGATAAGCCCTAAGGTCGCTATTTCGCATGGCGATTTTATGTGGCGGTGGGGTATTAGTCCATCGATGTAACGCGATCGAGCACAATACCGAGGCGAAAGCGACAGCCCAATGCGATTGGCGGGTGAGTCGCGCGGACGTGGCGATGACTGTTTTTGGGGCATGATTATCGAACACGATATGAGTCCTGATTGGTTATGGCTTTCGGCGATCGTGTGGAATCGGACAATTTCCTCGCCATTCTGGGGGGGCGACACGGAGTAGGCGGCGCGTTGCTCGGACCTGTTCGGCATGAAGCGTTTGCGACTGTGGAGTTCCAATGTAAAATCATTGTCGATTTCGACCCGGATCCGGTTTTGCAATTCTCGCATTTTGGGTGCCGCGATCTAACCACCGAATTATTGACAGGACGTTGATTCCAATGGCCAAATGATGTCATTGATTGGTGCAAATAGCGGACCGCGGTGAAATTCGGGCTATTGGGCTTCAATCACGCTGCCAGATCATGGTTTCGTCGGGGTTGATGCGGGCGATGAGAAGTGATCTAGTGGATTCCTTAGTCGTTGCGCGACAGTAGGTACCTAAGAAAAGTAGTTTTGTTCTTCGAATTCTAACGTGAGAATGTGCGATTCGAAGTAGTACGGTGTTGGAGTATTTGCATGTGGTTGGTGCAATTAACGTTAATAAATACTATTATTCCGACAAAATATTGTTGGAACTTCTACCGTGTCGTTGTGGCAATTTTTCAAAATGCGGCACGGATAGTCTCCGTAAGGACTTGCGCAATCTGGCCTGATTCCAGGCCTAGCTTGATAATTCTTAACAGTAATTGCTTCTGCGGGACGTTGGATCCCGCGGCGACGATTAATGGCATGTCCACTTGGCAAGACGGCCCAGGAATTTGGGTTCGAATGCGAGACGTTTGTTCGATGTCCCGTAAGTTTTGGCCGTAAGGTGGCGATAAGTGGCAACTGTACCAAATACCATTTCTGATCTGGCCTTATGGCTGGATGCCGATGATGGCGCGACAATCACCGATACGGGCGGCGATAATGACGTCGACGTCTGGGCGGATAAGTCCGGCCAGGGCAACGATGCAAGCCAGACGGTGTCCGGCGATCAGCCGCAGATCGCGGCGGCCGGCATCAACGGCCGCACCGCGATCGACTTCGACGGCGTCGACGACCGGTTGGATATCGCTGACGATGCCACGCTAAACACCGGCGGCCCGTATTCCGGCAAGACCCTGATGATGGCGTTCCGCACGGGCAGCGACGTGACCAGCCGCCAGGTGCTTTACGAACAGGGCGGCGTAACCCGCGGCCTCAATATTTATATCGATGACGGCCAGATTTACCTAAGCGGCTGGAATTTGGCGGAGACGCCGTGGGGTCCGAGCTTTGCGAACGCGGCAATCAGCGCCAACACCACCTATGTGGCGACCTTCGTTTTCGATCAGGCAGGGGACAGGGTCGAGGGCTTCATCGACGGCGTCTCGATTGGTTCGGTCTCCGGCATCAATGCCCTGAACGGCCATGGCCAGAATATCGGCATTGGCGGGATCAATGAAAGCGCCCGGTTCCACGATGGTTCGGTCGTCAGTGATGGTCACCATTTCGACGGCATGATCGGCGAGTTTGTTTATTACAATCGGGCTTTGACCAGTGGCGAGCAAACCGGGGTCGAGGATTACCTGCAGGACCGCTGGCAAACCGCGGCGAACGTGCCGCCCGTGGCGCTCGACGACAGCGTCGCGACGGACGAGGACACGGCCACGACCTTCGACGTGCTCGCCAACGACAGCGATTCCGACGGCGGCACGCCGGGCGTGCAGGCGATCAACAGTGCCGGCACCGTCGGCCTGGTCACCAACAACGGCAGTGACGTCGATTACGACCCGAACGGTCAGTTCGAGAGCCTGGCGGTCGGCGAAACGGCGACAGATACATTCAGCTACACCGTGAGCGACGGCCAGGGCGGTACCGACACGGCAACCGTGACGGTGACCATTTCCGGCGCCAACGACGCGCCGACCGCGGTCGGCGACGATGTCGATACTACGGATAGTGCGTCGTCGTTCACCACGGCCAATGTGCTGGTGAAC